>R14__coassemble_28_pt1 | contig 126646 bp, 103 predicted proteins | sample R14__metabat2_high_PE_005 | metagenome-assembled genome bin R14 | reverse complement strand
TCAATATTTTGAATTTTCGAGGATGTGTTTTACTGTTCAGTTGTCAATGTTCTTTACTGTCTTATGTGTTATCCGCGACAGCTATGTTAGAATAGCATGTCTTTTCTTCTTTGTCAACTGCTTTTTTGATTTTTTTCAAATCTTTTTGCGTGTCTTAAGATTTTTCCGTCTCACAAAGACAATGAATATTTTAACGCCATTTTTTCAAAATTGCAAGCATTTTTTTATATCCCTCTGAACCTCATCAAAATGATGTTCTATACGCAAAGCAAAAATCCGGTGGACCTTTGTGTGCCGTATGTAGGGAGGGCAGAGCCCGACCGGAATGCGAATTGTAGCCGGGGGCACACGCAAAGCGTAGAACCATTATGCCGCATCATAATCCGTGGTAATTCCGAACGAATGTGAAGAATCATATCCGTTTTTTATGATGGCAGGTTCTGAAGGCTATAAATTACAGGCACACGAATTCAATTACACTCCGAGTAATTGCAGGCAGGCAAACAATTCATCCATTGTTGATACCTCATTTATTTTTTTTCGCATATGTGAGGCATTTCTCATCCCGGTGATATACCAGGCAATGTGCTTTCGCATTTCCCGCATCGCAATGTATTCGCCTTTATTTTTGATTAGCAATTCCGCATGCCGCAGGATCATCCTGACAATTTCCTCCCGCTCAGGCCGCGCAGGAATATCCTCTCCTTCCAATGCAGCCAATGCTTCTCTGAAAATCCACGGATTACCTCTTGCGCTTCTGGCAATCATCACTCCATCACAGCCGGTTTCCTCTACCAGTTTTACAGCCCGTTCTGCACTTGTCACATCTCCGTTTCCGATTACCGGAATCGAAACGGCCTCTTTCACTTCTTTAATGATATTCCAATCTGCCTGTCCGGTATAATACTGAGACCGGGTCCTGCCATGGACCGCAATGGCAGCCACGCCTGCATCTTCCAGATATTTCGCCACTTCAACCGCATTTACACTATTGCAGTCAAAACCCTTACGGATCTTAGCCGTTACAGGTTTATGAACATGCTTTACCATGGCGGATACGATTTCGGCAGCAAGCTTTGGATTTTTCATCAAGGATGATCCTTCATGATTATTCACAACCTTCGGCACCGGACAGCCCATATTAATATCAAAGATGTCAAAGCTATCATTTTCGATCATCATGGCTGCTTCCGCCATGATTTCCGGCTCGCTTCCGAAAAGCTGCACAGCGATCGGATGCTCCGCCGGATCAGTTTTCAGCAGTTCAAATGTGTTTTTATTTTTGTAGGTAATCGCCTTTGCGCTCACCATTTCACTATACAGCAAACCGACACCCTGCTCCTTACAAAGAACCCGAAAGGAAAGGTCGGTGATTCCTGCCATGGGACCCAGGGACAATCTGTTCGGTATATGCACATTTCCTATATCAAATCCTGTCACGTTTTTCACCTATATCTCTGTAGATTCCGTCAAAACAGATATTCGCAATCCTTTTAGCTATGTTTTTCTTTAAACACCTTATAAAACAATTCCAGGGATTCAAACAATTCCTGTTTTTCTGCCTGCAATGCTTTCATTTTTAAGCCGGCGCCAATATCATCGAAGTAAGGATCACTTTCCTCTGCATCTGTCATCAACATCAGATAGCCATCCTCGTCATACTCTACAGTCAAAATACCGCCAACCTCTTCCGTAAACATAACACATAAAATCTGTAATTCATCCTTGATCTGCTGCGGCAATATCGCAAAATCCGGATTAAAATAGTATTTTTTCTCATATGAATTTGCCGCACAAAGTACTATATTATTTCTCACTTTTTCCTCGATTCAGTATTCAGTCTATCTCATTTCTCACATGGGCGTCTTTTCGCAAAAAGGCAGAAGGAATACTTTTTCGCATCCTTCTGCCTCATCATAACAGACTTTACATTTTTTTCAAGCAGAGAGTATGATCCTCCCTATGCCAGACGCTCCATCAAAATTTCGCTCCCATCGTTGCAGCGATCACTGCCTTAATGGTATGCATTCTGTTCTCAGCCTCATCAAAAACCAGAGATTTTGGAGATTCGAAAACTTCATCCGTTACTTCCATATCATCAATGTCGAAACGTTCCTTGATATCTCTTCCGATTTCTGTTTCCAGATCATGAAAAGCCGGCAGACAATGCAGGAAAATAGAATTTTCGCCGGCATTATTCATGACATCCATCGTAACTTTGTATGGTGAAAGTTCTTCTATTCTTTCTTTCCAAACCTCATCCGGCTCACCCATAGACACCCATACATCTGTATAGATGACATCAGTATTCTTTGTGCCTGCCTTCACATCTTCTGTCAGTGTAACACTGCCGCCGCTCTCTGCCGCATATTTTTCACATTCCGCAACCAAATCTGCATTCGGGAAATATTTGGCTGAAGAGCAGGCTGTAAAGTGCATACCCAGCTTTGCGCAGGTAACCATCAGTGAGTTCGCCATATTATATCTGGCATCACCCATATATGTCAGACTAATGCCTTTTAAGTGTCCGAAGTGTTCCTTGATCGTCAGCATATCTGCCAGCATCTGTGTAGGATGAAATTCATTTGTCAAACCATTCCATACCGGTACACCGGCATATTCCGCCAGTTCTTCTACAATACTCTGACCAAATCCACGATATTCGATACCGTCAAACATTCTTCCAAGGACGCGAGCTGTATCCTTTACACTTTCCTTTTTTCCGAACTGAGAACTCTTCGGATCCAGATAGGTAGTTCCCATTCCCAGGTCATGGGCCGCCACTTCAAATGAACATCTGGTTCTTGTACTCGTCTTTTCAAAAATCAAGGCAATGTTTTTTCCTCGCAGTACATCCACCGGAACTCCTTTTTTCTTTTTTTCTTTCAGTTCTGCTGCCAGATCGATCATATATAAAATTTCCTCAGCTGTATAATCACGCAGCGTCAGAAAATGTCTTCCTGTTAAATCCATTTGTATATCTTCTCCTTTCACATTTCATTCTTCCTGATTTGTATTGGGTTATCATACACGATTTTGTATATAAATACAAGCTATTCTTTGTTTTCCGCATAAAATGCAGTATTTCCGGGAATCAGTATGCAACTTTATACAATGCAAACCTCTTTCATTTATTTCACCGTTGTTTATTCAAACCGCAAGACCTAATTCACTTTCTGCCCTTTAAGAATGTCTCATGCCTTCTGAGTTAAAAAGCTTCCCCCACGAACAGTCATCCTGCGAATCTGTTGGTGGGGAAGCTTATACTTTATTTTTCTTCGGTGTGTCTCTGCGCGTGGGCAGTATACATTAATAGGGCCGCCGCAATGGAGGCATTCAGAGATTCTACTTTTCCCTCCATTGGGATTCTGATCAGGCAATCCGCCTCTGCAGATAACTCATCCGTCAATCCTCTTCCTTCATTACCGATCAAAAAAGCCGTTCCTTCGGTATATTTTTCCTGATGATAGCTGTTTTTTCCTGCCAGATGCGCTGCATAGGTACGTACGCCATGCTCCTTAAGCCACTCAACCGCTTGGCTAAGATCATTTACTCTTAAAAAAGGAACTCTGAAAATCGAACCCATAGTAGAGCGAATGACCTTTGGCTGAAAAATATCTGCCGTTTGCGGTCCCATCAATACACCTGTCACGCCGGCGCCTTCCCCGGTACGCAAAATCGTCCCCACATTTCCGGGATCCTGCAAATTTTCCAATACCATGATCAATGGCTGCTCGCAAGACGGATTTCCCAAAAGATCCTCTAATCGATACTTCGGCATGCGAACCACCGTAAGAATTCCCTGCGGCGTTTGTGTATCGCAGACTTTTTTGAAGAGAGCATCTTTTATCACTTCATAGGTTACCCCTTCGAGCAAAGCTTCATTCTCTTTCAGAAAAGCCTCCGAAACATAAACACTATGACGGAGTTCCGGCGGTGTTTCCCTGAACAGCTTGACGCCCTCTGCCGTAAAAAGCTGCTGTTCCCTGCGATATTTCGATTTCCCGATCAGCTGCTGCAGCTGCTTGATTTTTCCATTATTTGCGCTTTCAATCATTTATTTATCCTTTTTCATTCAAAGCCTTATCCCCTGCACCCATCAGACAGGCATTACACGAAAATTCAGCGAGAATCTGTTTTCCCGCAGAAGCAAGGTCCGTGCGTTCCTGAGCCATTGTTTTTGTCAAATTCTTAAGCATTTCACTGCCATCCTTGCGCATCGATATGTGCAGAGAAAAAATGTTCACACTACCCCGGATGGGATAGTGTGAACACTTCTGCTTTTTATAAATCATTCTGCTCCTACTAATGGCAGGTCCGAATTTCACCGTGCCCGCCAATGCAGATCAATTTCTGGAATACTTATAAGAAAGTGTTGTCGCAATCTCGTACTCGTACTCAGAAAGCTCCTTCTTCATGCTCAGCGCCTCATGGATATCATAATCCACAAACTCACCATTTCTAAAAGCCACTACCCTCTGATCTTTTCCTGCTACCAGCAGATCTACTGCATAGGCACCCATGATCGTACCAAATACACGGTCCTTAGATGTAGGTGTACCGCCTCGCTGCATGTGGCCAAGGATTGTAGCTCTTGTAGCAATACCTGTAGCCGCCTCGATACGTTTCGCCATAGCTTCTGAATGGCCAATACCTTCCGCATTAATGATAATGTGGTGTTTTTTACCTTTTCTTCTGGTCTCGATGATATTATTGATGATTCTCTGCTCATCATAATCATATTTCTCCGGCAGAAGAATATCCTCTGCGCCTGCGCCGATACCTGCCCACAGTCCAAGGTAGCCTGCGTCACGACCCATAACCTCTACGATACTTACACGCTCATGGGATGTGGATGTATCACGTATTTTATCAATGGCTTCCATCGCTGTATTTACGGCTGTATCAAAACCGATAGTATACTCTGTACATGCAATATCCAGATCGATGGTACCCGGAACACCGATTGTGTTAATACCGCGCTCAGCCAGTTTCTGCGCACCTGCGAAGGAACCGTCACCACCGATAACTACAAGTCCCTCGATACCGAACTTTTTACAGCTCTCAACAGCCTGCATCAGGCCTTCCTCTGTTCTCATTTCCGGACAACGAGCAGAATACAGAATAGTACCGCCGCGACCGATAATATCAGAGACGTCTTTCGCGCCAAGCTCCTCGACATGTCCTCTGATCAAGCCATCGTATCCCTGATAAACGCCCATGGTCTTTAAGCCTTTGAAGCGCGCTCTTCTAACAACTGCACGAACTGCTGCGTTCATTCCCGGTGCGTCTCCACCACTGGTCAATACACCGATCGTACTAATTTTTTTCGGTTCAGCTGACATAGTATTCTCCTCCACCTAAATATACCAAAATTGAGTTAATTTTCTCTTTTTCTTCATAAAAATCAGAATTTCATTAAAAGAAACCCCATATTTATACATATTTTATCGTATAATCATAGGTTTTTCAATGCTCTTTCCACAACTTTTACATTCGCAGCCCCAAAGACTTCCATTAATTGCAAAGGAAATGGTCCGTCCGCACGTACGCCATTACCTCGCACCCGTTTCATCTGCTTTTCTTTTTTCAGATAAACGATGAACTCATCCGGTCCTTCCATTCCTTCTGTCAGCTTTGCCAGGTCAGACTTTCCGGCATTATAGGCTTCCAGATCCGCAAACTGCAGCCAAACCTGTGAAGGTACCATGGAAAAAGGAATTACTTTTTCGAGAATTAATTTGCTCGCCTTGTCATCCTCGCAGGATACACGCCCCCGCACGAATACCTTAGCATCCTCATCGAGCATTTTCTGGTAGCGTTCATAGTCCTTTGGAAAAACAACCACCTCCACTGTCCCCAGCAGATCCTCCAGCGTAAGAAAAGCCATTACCTTATTATTTCTGGTATATTTGATGGTCTTTTCTGCGATCATGCCGCCGATCACGGCGCGCTGCTCATCCCGGACGACGGATTCGCCATTTTCTTCATTCAGCATAAAATCCGCTGATGTATTTGAAATATTTTTACTGATTTTCTCCTCGTACTTCTGTAAAGGATGACCACTGATATAAACACCGGTGACCTCCTTCTCCAGGGCGAGCTTTTCCTCGTCTTCAAACTCGCCTACCGGCGGCAGCTGAATCTCATAGGCTTTTTTCATTTCCGGAGACATCAGATCAAAGATCGTCATCTGACCGGTCATACTATTCTTTTTCTTTTTATTTACCTGATCCAGCACCTGGCCGTATACCTGCATAAACTGTTTACGGGTACCGCCAAATCCATCAAAGGCGCCGGCTTTTATAAAGTTTTCAATCGTTCTTTTATTTACTTCCTTGCCGCTGAGCCGCTCACAGAAGTCCTGCAGACCGTCAAACTTTCCGCCCGCATCTCTTTCGGCGACGATAGTCTGCATCACCGGCTTACCAATGCCTTTTACTGCGGAAAGACCGTAACGGATACAGTTCCCATCGACAGAAAAGGCACCGATACTGCTATTAATATCCGGCGGAAGGATCTTGATTCCGATTTTCCGACAATGCAAAATATATTCTGCCACTTTTCCCGGATTATCAATAACGGAAGTCATCAAGGCTGCCATAAATTGCACCGGATAATAATATTTCAGCCAGGCCGTCTGATAAGAAACAATGGCATAAGCCGCCGCATGTGATTTGTTAAAGGCATATTTCGCGAAATCCGTCATTTCATCATAGATTTTATTTGCCACATGCTCCGGGATTCCTTTGCGAATGCAGCCCGGCACATTCTGCTTCTCATTTCCGTAGACAAAATTCTTCCTTTCCTCCGCCATAACGCCGGCTTTTTTCTTCGACATGGCTCTTCGCAACACATCACTCTGTCCGTAGGTATAGCCGGCCAGTTCACGTACGATCTGCATAACCTGCTCCTGATATACGATGCAGCCATAGGTTGCTTCCAGGATCGGTCGCAATTCCTCACACTCATACTGCACGGAATCCGCATTCTTTTTTCCCCTGATATACTGGGGAATAAAATCCATCGGTCCCGGTCGGTACAGCGCCACACCTGCCACGATATCCTCCAGCGTTGTCGGCTTAAGCTCCTTCATGAAGCTCTTCATACCGGCAGATTCCAGCTGGAATACGCCTTCGCACTTTCCGGCGCCGATCATCGCCATGACCTTCGGATCATTGAAATCGATTTTCATCATGTCCGTCTCGCTGCCGATGCTCTGTTTGATCAGCTGCTGGGCATTCTGAATGACCGTCAAAGTACGCAAGCCCAGGAAGTCCATTTTCAAGAGGCCCAGCTCCTCCAGCGTCGTCATCGTATACTGGGTTGTGATCGTACCATCCGCGGCCCTGGAAAGCGGCACGAATTCATCCACTGATTTCGATGCGATCACGACACCCGCCGCGTGCATAGAAGAATGCCGCGGCAATCCTTCCAAACGTCTTCCCATATCGATCAGGTGACGGATTTCCCCATCCTCTTCATAGACCTTTTTTAATTCCGGGTTCATCTCCAGCGCTTTATCGATCGTAATATTCAATTCATTCGGAATCATCTTTGCGATGACATCCACCTGGGCATAAGGAATATCCAATACACGTCCCACATCCCGGATCACGCCCCTGGCTGCCAGCGTACCAAAAGTAACGATCTGCACCACACGGTCCGTACCGTATTTGCGCACAACGTAATCGATCACTTCCTGCCTTCTTTCAAAGCAGAAATCCACATCAATATCAGGCATAGATACACGCTCAGGATTCAGGAAACGCTCAAAAAGAAGACTGTATTTCAAAGGATCCAGATCCGTAATTCCCAGTGTATAGGATACAATACTACCCGCCGCGCTGCCTCGTCCCGGTCCGACCATAATATCATGATCTTTTGCATATTTCACATAATCCCAGACGATCAGAAAGTAATCCACAAAGCCCATCGTCTTAATGGTATTTAATTCAAAATCCAAACGATCCTGTATTTCCTGTGTCATCGCAGGATAACGCTCTTCCAAGCCCTTACGGCAAAGCGCCTGCAGATAAGTCCAGGAATTATAACCCTCCGGCACATCGAATTGCGGCAGCTTCAGGTTATGGAATTCAATCTCCACATGACAGCGGTCCGCTATCTTTTGCGTATTATCGATTGCCTGCAGAGCATAGGGAAACAATTCCCGCATCTCTTCCTCTGATTTCACATAATACTGGCCGCCTTCATAACGCATGCGATCCTCGTCCGCCAGCTTTTTGCCTGTCTGGATGCAAAGCAGAATGTCATGAGAATCCGCATCCTTTGCATAAGTATAATGGCAATCATTGGTGGCCACCAGCTCTATGCCCAGCTCATCACTCATACGTATCAGCCCCTGGTTCACCAGCTGCTGCGTTGAGATTCCATGATCCTGCAATTCCAGGAAGAAATTATCTGCGCCAAAAATCTCCCTGTAGCGCAGGGCTGCTTTCTTTGCTTCCTCATACATGCCGGCCGCCAGATAGCGCGGCACCTCTCCCGCCAGGCAGGCAGAGAGGCAGATGATTCCTTCGTGGTATTCTTTCAGCAATTCCATATCTACCCTGGGTTTATAGTAATATCCGTCTACAAAGCCCTTGGATACGATTTTCATCAGGTTATTATATCCCTGATTATTTTCTGCCAGCAGCACCAGATGATAATAGCGTTTATCATTGGCTCCCACTTCTTTATCAAAACGTGAGCCCGGCGCCACATATACCTCACAGCCCATGATCGGATTAATTCCCGCTTTATGGCAGGCTTTATAAAAATCAATACAGCCATACATAACGCCATGATCCGTAATGGCTGCGCTGTTCATCCCCAGTTCCTTTACACGGGCTACATATTCACTTATTTTATTGGATCCATCCAGAAGACTGTACTCTGTATGGACATGAAGATGTGTAAAGCTCATATCTCACCTATATTTTAATGCCGGGCTCTTTCAAAGCTCTGCATTGCTATCGGTCCTTTTTCCAAAAACAGACATGATTCCTCACGCCTTATCATAAAAGGCAATTAATTCTCATTCAAAAAAATGCGTCCGTCTTCCTTAACTACTTTTTTCTCTTTCAGCAGATTTCCGACTGCTCTTTTAAAGGCGGCCTTTGAAAGCCCAAAGACTTCATTGATCAATTCCGGGGCCGCTTTATCATCAAATTCCAGCTCACCGCCATTTTCCTGCAGATAAGTCAGTACCTGCTGCGCATCTGTCCCCATCTGCTGGTAAGCCTTTTTCTTTGCTGTTACATCCAGCTTTCCATCTTCTTTGACCGCTGTAACGCGAAGCTGCATGACCTCTCCGAATTTGAACCTGCCCTGGGCATCTCGTTTCGGAATCATTGCCGAATAAATATCATCCACCGCCACAAAGACGCCAAAATTACGGCTGATTTCATATACACGTCCACTGACTTCATCCCCTATGACATAAGGTGCATTTTGTTTCAGATAAGGATAGACATTCATTGTTGCTGCCAGACGGCTGCTCTTATCAATATAAAGCGCTACCAGTACCTCATCACCTTTACGGATGTTACCCCGCTGTTCATGGTAAGGCAGCAGAAGATCTTTCTCCAACCCCCAATCCAGGAAAGCGCCCACACGGGTCACATCCTTCACCTGCAGTAATTTCACTTCATGTAAAAAAATCTTCGGTTCATTTACCGTAGCAATCATTCTGTCATTAGAATCTTTGTAAAGAAAAACACTGACTTCGTCACCTATTTCCGCACTTTCCGGCACCTGTTTGATCGGCAGTAAAACCTGTTCATCCTTTTTCGCCGATGGCTGTTCCGACAGATAAACGCCAAATTCCATCGTTTTAATAATTTTCAGTGTCTGTTTTTCTCCAAGTCTCAGCATAAGTTCCTCCGTTCATTCCTTCTGTCATCTGTGCCTTTCACAGATTTTTATAGTTTCCTTTATAATTGTGTAAACTCTCCTACGAAATAAGCCTCACCGGCCGGATTTTCCAATGTAATCGTATATATACCTTCTGTTTCAGCAATCACCGGGATGATCACGTCCCCCGCATGGGCCTGATTCCGAAATTCCACCCTTAGTTTACCTGTCACAAAGTTCAGTGGCAGATATTTTTCTGCCATCAAAATATACTGACCGTTATTCACATGGTGATTGGTATCCAGCTGATGTTCCGTGATCATAAAGGAGGATTCCCTTCGGTTTCCTTCCTTGGGTTTGCGAATCTTCCGTTTCCCGATATCATGCGCATAGATCAATTCCGTATCCACACCGTAAAGCATCTTCTGTTCTTCCGGGACATTCACCGGTTTCCCCTCGGGAAGGTTCATATATACCCATTTGGAATTCGCCATCACCAGCAGTTCGCCCTCTTCATCACGCATTGCATACTGGCGCGTACCGAGGCAGCCCTTAAAACCGGTAGACCAGGTTTCCATTCTGATGCGGCTGCCGAAACGCGGTCTTTTCAAAACCTGCATTTGCATAGAAGTCAAAATCCATGCCAGACCGGTTTGTTTCGTCCATTCCACGCCGTAACCAACCTCTTCCCCATGAAATCCCGCTGCATCCTGCAGATAATTAACGATACCCATCAAAGAGATTTCTCCCTTTTCATTCACTTCACTAAAACGAATCCTTCCATCAAACGCGTACATGATTGCCTCTGCTTTCTATACTATCCGCTCCTGCTCTTTTATGTATTTGCATCGCATGTTTTTATAGTGAAAAAAAGCCATTGCATTTCTGCAATGGCTTCAAACAGGGCTACAAGGATTCGAACCTTGAAATGACGGAGTCAGAGTCCGTTGCCTTACCATTTGGCGATAGCCCTATGCTTTTCTCGCTTCGACTTATCTCTCTTGCCTCGCGACAAGGATTATTATATGCAAGTCGAAGCGAAAATGCAAGCACTTTTTTTATTTTTTTTAATTTTATTTTTTTATTTATACGCGAAGCGAATTATTGCCTGTTTCGTTATCCATTCTCCAGCTGATGCAACGGTTCAGATACTCCTCATACTGCGGATTCTTACACATACCCTTTCCCGGTACGTCAGAAATCTTTGCCACATCCATACCATTGCAGGCGGTTGTCTTCATGACGATATTCAAGGCCGGTACATCTGTGTCATTGGCGATGTAGGTACCGATACCAAAGGCAACCTTGCAACGTCCTTCGAAATATTTTTTAATTTTTGTCGCTTTTTCGAAATCCAGGCTGTCACTGAAAAGCAGGGTCTTCGTCTTCGGGTCTATATCCAGCCACTTATAATGCTCGATCATGCGGTCACCCCAGGCCAGCGGATCTCCGCTGTCATGACGCACACCGCTGAACAGAGTCGCATAGGTCAGCTTAAAATCCTCCAGGAAGCATTCTGTCGTGATCGCATCTGTCAGGGCTGTACCATTAAGAACACCATACTCTTTTACCCAGGCATCCAGCGCATACCAGTTAGAGTAGGCCGGATTATGCTTATGATTACCCTGACCGACACACATGATCCACTCATGCGCCATCGTACCCACAGCTGTAATGCCGTATTTCTTCGCCAGATATACATTAGATGTACCCACAAAGACGGAATGCGGATATTTCGTGTCCTTTAAGGTTCGTACAGCCAGGTCCTGCGCTTCTCCGGAAAGACGTCTTCTGAGTCCAAACTCACTAAAGCCTCCCAGTTCAAATTCACCGTTTACGAGCTTTGCAACCTTTTCATCAAGTCTCTTCTGAAAACTCTCCATCAGCTGCTCATAATCATAGGCCATGCGGAAATAAACCTCATTGACAATGGCCAGGGTAGGAATTTCATACATAGATGTATTCAGCCATGTACCTCTGGTTTCAATCGTCAGACCACAGTCAGCGTCTGTACCAAATGTGAAGTCTTCATAACGCGGCTCCCACAAACGCAGGAAATCACAGTAGGAACCCTTGATCCATTTCATGTTATGCAGATATTCCAGTTCCTCCTCCGTAAAACGGAGTTCACAATACATTTTTATCTGGCGTTTGATTTCCTCTACCATTTCTGTCGTAAATACCACGTCTTTATTACGGCATTTAAAAGACCATGTGGTTTTATAATCACTAAACTGATGGTAAATGGCCTGTCCCATGGAAAATTTATATGCATCTGTTTCCAACAGGCTGGTAATAATCGGTTTCATGTCTCTCCCTTCGGGCATTGTTAAGGCAAATTATTTCTTTTTCCTCATCAATGCTTCTTTTCCTCTCATCTAGCTATGATTGCTTATGTTTCTGCTCTCAGAATATCTGCAGAAGAAAATTTCTTGGCCTTGCTCCTATAAAAGCCAAATTTTTCCAAAAAACATAAGCTCCCTTCGCAGCCGGTGCCATCTTTTTTCTATCTGCAGACCCCTGCTCCGAATTTCACAATAGTATATCACACAAAGCCAGTATTGGTATAGCTTGATTCATAAAAATTTTGACACCATTTTTTCACCTGTCTTGACACATGTATAAATTCAGCTTATTCGCCCTTCCTAAAAAACAATCCAAAACGTCCGCCAATGCAGCTCACACCTATCGGATTTTTTCTATCCTTGTCTTACAAACGAGTCTCTTTCCAATAGGCGCCCATCGATTTTCCCGGCTTTCCGGTCACCTCTTCCGTCAGATAGCTTTCCAGCCCTGCCTCTGCAGGTGTCCAAAGCAGCGCCTGTGATGTACTCTCAAACTCTACCTCCGCATACCAGAATGCGGTATCTGCATCCTGATCCACCTGATTTACCTCCAGATGCAGATTGCCCGGCAGCAAATAGGTCTTGCGCAGCTTTGGTACCAGAGGCAGACCGATCAGATCCTCCAGCTCCATAAATTTCTCCTTAGGAATATCCATCTCTATTTCTTTACGTACCAGTCCACCGGCAGATTTAAAACAAAGCACATATACCGGCTCTTCATCATTCCTTTTTTCTTCCCTGATCCGCACTGTCGGAAACACAGATATATATCCCTGACGCATTTCATGCTGTTCTATCAGCGGAAGCGCTTTTTCCGGCCAGCCCTCTACCATCCATTTTCTCTCAATTTCCATCTATATCACCTCTTTTTCATTCAACTCATCAGGAGTCCTCTTTCAGGAAGATTTGAGGCGTTAGGAATTGCAGACGAATTCAGCTGCACAATGCACACCTTTGGTGTCATTGCCAGCTTCAATCTTCCACCAATTCGAGGCCTCCCTGCGAATTTAAGTCTCCTTTCTGCAACTTTGAAATATATGCCGCGCCGAATGAGACATTGCCTTATGCGTTATTATAGCATACCCTTAGCTTTGTGAACTACTCACCAATTCAAATACGCCTCCTGGCGTATTTGTGCGCCGAATTCGTGTCGCGCAAGCGACATATTTCCTCTGCAAATTTGTGCGCATCCTGCCGGAGGCTTTAACTAAGAAGGGGATTGTTCCCCCTCCTGCGTTAAATAACCGGGGAGCCCCTCTGACCATCCGCCAAAGAGGCTGCAATCAAAAAGGAGCTGCCACATTATACATGCTTTATGAATATATATTATTCACCGCAATGTATAACACGACAGCCCCTTTGTAAAAGGCTTCTTTATTTCACAAATCTTTTTCTTATGCCAGAAGCTTTCCGAGTTCTCTGCACTGCTCCAGTCCGTCTTCATCAGGCATTTCATTGAGAATCAATGGCTCTGTGATCAGCACTGCGCCATCATCCTGGCATCTGGCCTGCCATGTACGCATCCACTCGCCATCTCCCCATCCGTAGGATCCGAACAGAGCGATTGCTTTACCCATCAGTTTAGACTCAGCCTCTGCAAACATTGGCTCGAATTCATCCTGATCCAGCTCCTCGTTACCCATTGCTGAGCATCCGAAAGCAATTTTATCATATGATGTAACTGTAGAAGCATCGAACTCTCCGCTTGTAAAAAGAGAGACGTTTGCGCCTGCTGCCTGTGCACCTTCCACGATTGCATTCGCCATTGCTTCTGTGTTACCTGAACTGCTAAAGAATACTACTGCTACTTTTGCCATTTTTAAATCCTTCTTTCTTCATTTTTTATTGCATAATATTCAAAATCGCCCTTTGGCGTATTTTGCTCTTTTATCCCGCAACGGTCAGCTGCATGATTGAACGGCTTCCCTCTTTCCAAAGCCGGCTGTAAACAGACTTGCACTTATTAAATCGCTGAAAATTTCTCCTTGCTTCATGTTCATTGCAATATACCTTCCAGCTGCCGATGCATTTACAGTTTTTTCCGCCATTCTCGATAAAACCGATCACATCCCCGAGGGGATAGCCCAGAAAAATACCAATTTCATGCGGAAACTCCACTGATTGTTCCAGTCGTTCTGCGAGTGTTTCCAGCGCACATTCCACCGAAAATCTTTCATAACCGTAACGTTGCAGAAAATGTCTGACGCTCCTCTTTTCTAAGGTTTTTTCCAATTCCGATCTACGGTAAACATATATCAACGCCGCATTTTCCGTCCTGCGAAAATATGCAAATCCCAGTCCCTTCTTACTGAATTTTTCATTCCATCCATTCAGCACCTCTTCAAGCTTTTGATCCGGTACGCACACAAAGCGAAAAAGATTTGCCATTTTCAAAGAAGCCAGGGTCGGTGCACAATACTCTATCAGGTACTGCTCCGAAAAGACTTTTGCATCCATTTCTGCTATTTACCTCAAACGCAAAGAACATCTCAACCGTTACAAAATCCTAATTTTTATACTCTGCTGCGTCTCCTGCTGCTCTTGGTTAGTCATATCTAATTAGGACAGACTAACTATATCACATGCGAAGTTAGGTGTCAATAACTTTAGTTAGTATATTATAACTTTTTTTCTCAAAGCACTGCACCTGTCTGCAAGCTCTATTGCATTTTTGAAAAATTCATTGCTATTATTTTGTCAAAATTGTATAATATTGAAAGATATTGGTTGCAATTCGCCGAGAACCCGGCTGAAATTTGAAGGGAGGTGGTTTTATGAAAAAGAATATACGATCGTTAAACGACGATGATCTTCATCCCCGAAGTACATTTTATAAAACCACATATAAAGGAGAATTGCTATGCAAACTACTACAGAGCTTAAAGAGTACCTGATGGAGCTCATGGAGAGTCGCAAATTCGCCAAGCTGCGCGAAACAGCCGATGATGTAAATCCGGCCGATCTGGCAGCTGTCCTCGATACTATGGAGGATGAAGACTCTCTGAAAATGTTCCGCCTTTTTCCAAAGGATATTGCTGCTGACGTATTTCCGCTGATGGAGGATGATGCACAGCATTACATCATCATGTCTCTGTCCACCCGCGAGGCTTCCGTGGTCATCGACAACCTGATGTCCGACGATGCCGCGGACCTGTTGGAAGAAATGCCTGCAAATGTCGTTACGAGACTGCTTTCGGCTGCCAGTCCGGAAACCCGCCAGGATATTAACCAGTTGCTGCAGTATCCTGACGATTCCGCCGGTTCCGTCATGACGACTGAGTATGTTACGCTGCAGGAAAAGATGAATGTCGCCCAGGCCATTGACCGTATCCGTAAGGTCGGCCTCGACTCCGAAACCATCAATGTCTGCTATGTAACAGATGCCACCCGCCACCTGCTCGGTACCGTAGCCCTGCGTTATCTTTTGATCCAGCCGCTGGATGCCATTATCGGCGAAATCATGAATGATAATATCATCAGTCTGAAAACTTTGACTGATCAGGAGGAGGCTGCACGCCTTTTCCAGAAATATGACTTTACTGCCATGCCGGTAGTTGATAAAGATAATCGTATCGTCGGTATCATTACCATCGATGATGTTGTCGATATCATCCAGGAAGAGGCTACAGAGGATATTGAAAAGATGGCCGCCATCATTCCTACAGAAAAGCCTTACCTGAGAACCGGCGTCTTTGATACCTATAAAAAACGTATGCCCTGGCTGCTCTTCCTGATGCTATCCGCGACTTTTACCGGATCGATCATCACAAGCTTTGAAGCCGCCCTGTCATCCTATGTGACCTTGACCGCCTATATCCCTATGCTGATGGACACCGGCGGAAACTCCGGCTCCCAGGCCAGCGTTTCTATTATCCGTGGTCTTTCGCTGAATGAAATCCGCCTCAGTAATCTTCCGGAGGTGCTCTGGAAAGAAATCCGCGTAGCATTTATTTGCGGCTGCACACTTTCCGCCTGTAATTTCGTGAAGCTTATGCTCCTGGATCGTCTGGAAATGAAGATTGCGCTGGTTGTATGTATCACTTTGATTCTGGTCGTTCTTTTCGCCAAGACAATCGGCTGTATTCTGCCGATCCTGGCACAAAGTATCGGATTCGACCCGGCTGTCATGGCCAGCCCGCTGATCACCACCATCGTCGATGCAATCTCTCTGCTGGTTTACTTCACACTGGCTACGAGAATTTTACATATTGTTGTATAAAAGAACGGCTGCTATGCAGCCGTTCTTTTAACGTTTAAACGCAAAAAATACCGTCGCAAAAGCGACGGTATTTTTTCAAAGCTAAAAAAAATTCAAATTACAGATTCTCTTTAAAGAAAGCCAGAACTGCTTCGTATGCTGCATCTTCTGATGGGCCATCAAATGTAAGCTCAACTTCGTTGTCTTTCTTTACGCCGAGGGACATAACGCCAAGAGTTTTGGAAGCCTTTACAGCCTTGCCGTCTTTAGCAATTGTGATCTCTGTATCTTTATACTCTTTAACCAGTTTTACAAGCTGTCCGGCTGGTCTTGCATGGATACCCTCGTTATCTGTGATTACATACTTAAATGATTTCATTTTTAAATTCCTTTCTCTTATGCATAATACATGGTCTTTAAACCACCAATACCTTAATTATTATAACCAAAACCTATGCATCCTACAATATATTTATAGCAATTTTTGATTAATTTTTCATAAATTCCAGTATTATTTCTGTATGAATGTGACAATTGTCACCCCCTGACAATTGCAAAGCCAGCCACATAGGCAGACCTTCTATCAGGATGTCAAGGGGAACGCTTCTTATTGACACACTATTAAAACCGTTCCCTTTGGCACACCCTGAACAGACTCCCATCCGAGATAAAAGGCGTTCGCTGCCGCGAACGCCCTCTAACAGTTTATAATTGTATTTTATTTGGCAAGACCGGACTCTTCAGGAGAGAGTGGCTTTTTCAGGAATGAAAGGATTACTGCACCTACTACAGAACCAACTACCAATGCTACTAACCACATAACAGGATTGCTAATAACTGCGATTACCCATGCACCACCGTGTGGAGCCGGGCTCTGGCATCCAAATGCTGCGGAAAGCGCACCTGCTACTGCAGAACCTACGATACAGGATGGAATAACACGTGCAGGATCTGCTGCTGCGTAAGGGATTGCGCCCTCAGAAATGAAGGAAAGACCCATGATGTAGTTAACTACGCCGGCTTTACGATCATTTGCTGTCCAACGATTCTTAGCGAATGTGGTAGAAAGAGCAACTGCGATCGGAGGTACCATACCGCCTACCATAACGGCTGCCATGATGACCTGACCTGCATCTGTACCTGCTTCCAGCATAGCTGTACCGAATACGTAAGCTGCTTTGTTGAAAGGACCACCCATATCGATGGACATCATACCACCTGTGATGGCACCAACGAGTACCAGGTTTGTCGTACCCATGTTATTCAGAACAGTAGTCATACCTGTATTGATTGCTGCGAAAATCGGGTTAACGATATACATAACCAGACCGATACATGCGATACCAACCAGCGGGTAAAGCAGTACAGGTTTGATACCTTCCAGAGACTCCGGCAATTTTGCAAAAAGCTTTCCAAGCCAGAGTGTGATATAACCTGCAGCGAAACCTGCGAACAATGCGCCGAGGAAACCACCGGAGATAGCTGTACCGCCTGTCAGAGCTGCGAAGGAAAGACCTTCTTTTGCGATGTAACCACCTACGAAACCTACAGCCAGACCTGGTCTGTCGGCGATAGCCATTGCGATATATCCTGCAAGGATCGGAAGCATGAAGCCAAATGCAGCATCACCGATCTGTTTGAAGAAAGCAGCCTGCGGAATGGAAGAACCGTAACTGGATGTTCCGAGACCCGGCTGGTCGATCAGGAATGCAAGGGCGATCAGAATACCGCCACCAACAACGAACGGAAGCATATGAGATACACCATTCATCAGATTTCTGTAGAAGGAACCTGCGAAGCCCTGTTTCTCTGTGCTTCCTGTCTCTGCAGGAGCTTTGCCGTCAACAATTGTTCCCTGATTATTGATGATCTTATTAATCAGCTCTTCCGGCTTATTAATACCATCAGATACGCTTGTTACGATGATCTGTTTGCCTGCGAAACGAGCTGTATCGATTTTTTTATCTGCTGCGATAATAATACCTTTGGCATTTTTGATTTCTTCTGCTGTAAGCGCATTCTTTGTACCTACAGAACCCTGGGTCTCAGCCTTCAGAGAATATCCCATAGCTGCTGCCTGTTTTTCCAGAGCCTCAGCTGCCATGTATGTATGAGCAATACCTGTAGGACATGCTGTGATTGCCAGGAAGTCATATCCGTTTGCAGCTGCAGGAGCTGCATCCTTTGCATCAGCTGCGCTTTCTGCCTTGTCAATAACTGCGAGAAATTCTTCCGGTGTTTTTGCTGCGCGAAGCGCGTCAGTAAAATCATCATCCATCAGCATACCGGACAAACGGGCAAGTACTTCAAGGTGTACATTCTCTTTGGTGTTTGGTGCTGCGATCAGGAAAATCAGATTAGACGGATCTCCATCAGGCGCATCATAATCTACACCTGCAGGAACTGTCATTGCTGCCAGACCCGGTTTAGAAACAGCATCTGTCTTTGCGTGTGGAATTGCGATTCCTTCACCGATTGCTGTCGTGCTCTCAGCCTCTCTGGCCAGAACAGCTTTTTTGTACTTCTCAAGGTCGTTGATGTTGCCGTTTTTTGCCATCAAGCCAACCATCTGGTCGATCGCATCCTGCTTATTCGCACATACACCACCGATCTTGATACCTTCTTTTTTCAGAAGATCAGTAATTCTCATAAGATTCTCTCCCTTTTCTCTACATCTTATAATGTGGCCAACAGTTGCATAATTTCATCCTTAGTAGCCAGATTCGCTGAGAAAGCGCTGGCGCTGCCGGAACATACACCGAGCTTGAAAGCTTTACCGTAATCCCCGCTCTCCAGATATCCGGCGATGAATCCGGCTACCATGGAATCTCCTGCGCCAACAGAATTGACTACCTTACCCTTTGGAGCTGCGCTCCTATATACATCACCCTTTTCATCCACCAGAACTGCACCTTCTCCTGCCATAGAGATGAGCACGTTTCTCGCACCGCGCTCCTGCATTTTCTTTGCGTAAGGGATGACTTCTTCCTGTGTCTCCAGCTCTACGCCGAAGATTTCGCCGAGCTCATGATTGTTCGGCTTGATCAAAAACGGTTTATATTCGAGTACATTTGTCAAAAGATCTCTGGTCGCATCTACAGCGATTCTGACATCTCTTCCCACAAATCTCTTCATGATTCTCTCATACATATCACCCGGCAGAGTATCCGGCACACTTCCGGAGATGACCAGCAGATCACCATCATTAATCGCATCAAGCTTGCTGTAAAGCTCCTCAATGGCTTCCTCTGTGATATTCGGTCCCTGTCCGTTGATATCTGTCTCTGTATCTGTTTTCAGTTTGACATTGATTCTGGATGTGCCTTCCGGCAAAACGATAAAATCACTCTCACAATGAAAATCACTTTCCAGACGTTCTTTAATTTCTCTTCCGGTAAAACCGGCGATAAAACCAAGTGCTGTGCTGTCAAATCCCAGATTTTTCAGTACGATGGAAACATTGATTCCCTTGCCGCCCGGCAGGATGTTTTCATAGGACATACGATTGACCTGACCCGGACGATAATTGTCCACATGAATCGCATAATCCAGTGACGGGTTAAATGTAACCGTGTAAATCATTAGTCTACCTCCACAATGTTATTATAGTTTTTATACTTCTCCAAAGTGATCTTATCAGTGATCACTGTAGCATCATTGTATCTGCCAAAGGCAACCGGTGATATTTGGTGAAATTTACTATGATCGCAAAGTACATAACTCTTACGGCAGCGATACATGGCATTTTTCTTTACCATAGCTTCCGCAATATCCGGTGTCGTAAATCCCAGCGCATCATCCACTCCGTTGCTTCCGAAAAATCCCAATGTGAAATTGTATTTCTGCAAAGCATCTACGGTTTCACTTCCCACCAGAGCCTCTGTCACTTTTTTTAATTCTCCGCCGAGAATAATGGTCCTGCAGCCTTTATCCGCCAGCGTAAAAGCGTGTTTCAGAGAATTCGTCACATACACAGCCTGTGTCTCGGTGATATATTCTGTAAGCAAGTGTGTCGTAGTTCCTGCATCGACAAATACGAAATCCTCCGGCTTGATCAGCTTGGATGCATAGCGGGCGATCCGTGATTTTTCTTCATAATTCATAGTAGATTTTTCCGTCATGGATAAATCCTTCGTAGCATAATCTACTGTATTGGCAATGGCTCCGCCATAGACCTTTTTCACTTTTCCCATATTGTCCAGGGCTGTCAGATCCCTGCGGGCTGTGGACTCTGAAATGCCAAGCTTTTCTGTTAGTTCCTGTACGGAAACAGTATGGTTTTTTTCAACCATTTCAATGATTGCTTCATATCTCTTTTCGGTCAACATCTCCTTCAAATCCTTTCATTTTTTACGCACGACCTTCTAATAAAACGGTCATATTCATTCATAAACATTATATAACATTTTATCAAAAATGAGTGGTTTTTTGTTATTTGTTTGCTATTTGACCGAAATTGGCTGTTTTCTTTCTTTTTCATTACTATATCACCAACATCGTTCATTTTCAATCACATTCATCCATCATAAGTAGCCAAATTTTACGATTCATTTTTAGTTATTTTTCACATTTTTATATTTTGTTTATACTCTCCTTCAAACCCGGTCACTCAATAGCTGCTTATGATGCAACAGGTTCGCAGAGCGTGAAAAAGGGCGCAATTGCCCCTTGGGGGAATTGTGCCCTTTTTTTATGATATACTTAAGCTAATTCCTAAACCATAAAAAGGAGTCTTCCAATGCAATTTAGTAAAGATAAAGCATTTTTTAAATCTCTTTTTCATATGCTGCTGATCGTCTCTCTGCAAAACGTAGTAACCTATTCTGTCAATATGGCGGACAATCTGATGCTCGGCAATTATTCGCAAAATGCGCTGTCCGGTGCTGCGACTGTTAACCAGATTCAATTTATGGTACAGCAGTTGACGGTAGGTGGTCTGACCGGTGGCTTGGTCGCCCTGGCATCCCAATATTGGGGAAAAAAAGAAGTATCTCCCATCCGTACGCTAACCGGAATCGCCCTCAAATGGGGGATGGCTATCGGACTGACGCTTTTGGTGATCACTACTTTTTTCCCTGTGCAGCTACTGACTATTTTCACCAATGATCAGGGCATTATCTCTGCCGGCCTTGAATATCTGCATCTGATGCGTTTTACATATATTTTTTATATTGCAAGCACGATCCTTCTGGGGGCTCTGCGCAGTGTCAAAGTCGTCACGATCGCATTTGCTGTATCTCTGGTCAGCCTGCTGGTCAACGTTAGTATAAATTATACCCTGATTTTCGGACACTTTGGCGCACCCGAACTGGGTATTACAGGCGCCGCCATCGGAACCTTGATTTCCAGGATACTGGAGTTTCTGATTGTACTTTGCTATATGTTATTTATCGATAAACGTCTGGCTCTTTTTAAAGAAAAATTCTGGAAAACAAATACCATGCTGTCAAAAGATTATTTCGCCTATACGAAAACCGTTTCAGCAAATGCTGTGATCTGGGCGCTGGCTACGCCGGTGCAAACAGCAATTCTCGGACATCTTTCCGCTGATGCCATCGCTGCCAATTCTGTTGCTACGACAATGTATCAGTATTTAAAGGTAATCGTGATCGGAGAATCCTCCTCCACCGCAGTATCCATCGGAAACCTCCTGGGCGCCGGGGTGACCACAAAAGAAAAACTTCGACCGTATCTGAATTCGATCCAGGCTATCTTTCTGGCCATCGGGCTCTTCCTGGGCGCCGCACTCTTTTTCATCAGGATTCCTTTATTGTCCTTCTATGCCTTGTCCGATTCAGCCCTGACACTTGCCAATAGCTTACTCGTTATGATGGTCTTTATTTTCATCGGCATGGCTTATCAGATGCCTCTTGGTTCCGGAGTCATCCAAGGCGGAGGTGATGCGAAATTCAGTATGCGTCTGAATTTCATTTCTTCATGGCTCATCGTTATTCCTTTCGCTTTTATGGCTGCCTTCTGGTGGAAGCTGCCTGTATTCTGGATTGTTTTTATCCTGAACAGCGATCAGATTTTCAAATGCATACCGATTGCTATACACGCAAATAATTTTAAATGGGTACGGATCCTGACCCGATAACAAAAAAACAGGCATCGCACAAAAGGTGATGCCTGTTTTTTGTTTCAGAGCTGAAAATTCTCATAGCCCTTGAAATTCCCCTTATTAACTACTTATTATCAGCAAATGCTTATTTTTACCAGCTGACAGCAATATCTGTCGCTGTCGGATAAGTCGATATGAATGATCCGGTATCACATACAATGGCCATACCAAGACTGGTCTCGTAAACCGAACCCCGTGGGCGGATAGAGTGATTTGCTGCTACCATAACATAATATCCCAGCATCTTTACACCATCGGATCTGATCCAGTAGGGATCATTATTCCCCATGTTGCGCATGATATTGACGACACCATTCATGGAAAGATTATAATAGGTCTCTCTTCCTGCAGGACCTGTAACCACGCCGGCCGACTTCGTCAGCGTCGCGCCGCTCCAGCTGCAGGCACTCTGAATGCTTCTGTAAGTGGCACTGTTTTCAATATCTCCTGACTCATTGCAAGGCACATAACCGCCGGAATAAGAAACAAGTGTTTCCTCTTCCTCCTCATAAGTGTCCTCCTCTACATAGGAATCTTCCTCATAAGAATCATCGTCTGCGCTATCGTCTTCGTAGATGTCTTCCTCTTCTGCAACAGTGTCTTCCTCCTCTGTATCTTCCTCTGCATCAGAGTTCTCATCCGAATCGTCATCAGCAGCCTCTACTGATTCCGTATCTTCGTCTGTCTCAGTACTTTCTTCCGCTGCCTCCAGCAAATCCGAAGACTCTGCAACAGCAGCCTCTACTGCACTCGCTTCTGCCGCAGCCTCTTCCTCGGCGTTTTTCTGCTCAAGCAGAGAATTCAATTCTGTCTCCTGTGCCTTTACTTCAGCAATCAGCTGGGCCTGTGTGCTGCTGGCATCAGAAATTGAACTTGCATACTCTTCTACCTGCGCACTGGTGCTTTCATACAGCTCCTGCACTTCTGTCTGTTTTTCCTGATTTTCCTTCTGCAGTTCTACGATCGTATTCTGCTGTTCTGTCAGGCTATCCTGCTTCTCTGCAATCTCCTCCTGTGTCTCTTCAAACTCTTCGAGTTTCGCTTTATCATAAGAATCTACTTTTCTGATAAACTCCGCTTTATTCAGAAATTCCAGGAAGCTATCTGCTGAGAAGAGATTCTCCAGAATACCGGTACTTCTGGTATTTTCGTACATATATTGAATACGAACCTTCATATCATCGCTCTGCTTTTGGGATTTTAATTCCGCTGCATTGAGCTCGATCTTTGTAATCTCCATATCCTCTTCTGTATCATCATACTGTGTCTGCAGTTCCTGCACCTCTTGCTTCAAGGCTTTCAGCTGACTATTCAATTCAGTCAAATAACCTTCTGCGTCGCTTTTCAGTGATTCCAGTTTATCGATCTGGGACTGCTGGGCGGCCACCGCGGAAGATGTTTTCATTTTCAAAGACTTTACGTCATCGATTTTCTGCTGCGTCGTCTCCGCACAAACCTTTGTCGCAGACGATGCAGGCACTGCAACCATAGCTGCGGTCATCAGACCACATAAAACCTTCAAATTCAAATGTTTTTTTACCATAAAATAACCCCTTGTTAATTTATCTGGGCTTATTATAGCAAATTATTTTTGTTTTTGAAATACTTTTACGCCATTTTCGTAACATTTGTGTAATATTTAATATTTCCATGTAATATTTTTCCGGTTCTGATGCGGATTATTGTGCAAATTGTATGCTTGGCTATTTATTCCGCTACATTTTCCGGACTCACGGAACCCGCATTCAAGCCTCGCTTCTGCATACACAGTAGACAACTTCCTTTCCGAATCCGTACAGGGCTCGCGGAGCGTATAACTCAGAAGGGGGGAGTGAACCCCCATTACGAATGTTCAGGACCGCCTCGGACCTTCTTGCCGCAGCGCAGCCGAGTATAAAGTCCCCCGGAAGGAACGCCCTCGGAGTCGAAACCTCCCATCAGACAGAAAAACGCCCTCCGCGAAAATGCGGAGGGCGTCTGTCGATTACTTATTCTGTTTTAACTGATCCTGATTAGAATTTACCAGCTTTAGCAGCTTCTTCTACAGATACAGCAACTGCAACAGTCATACCAACCATTGGGTTGTTACCGGCACCGATGAGACCCATCATCTCTACGTGTGCAGGAACAGATGAAGAACCGGCGAACTGTGCATCAGAATGCATACGTCCCATAGTATCTGTCATACCATAGGAAGCAGGACCTGCTGCCATGTTATCCGGATGAAGTGTACGTCCTGTACCACCACCTGATGCTACAGAGAAGTATTTCTTTCCGAGTTCGTTACACTCTTTCTTATATGTACCTGCTGTCGGATGCTGGAAACGTGTTGGGTTTGTAGAGTTACCTGTGATGGAAACGCCTACGTTCTCATGATGCATGATTGCAACACCTTCCTGAACATCGTCAGCGCCGTAGCACTTAACAGATGCACGAACGCCATCAGAGTAAGCTTTCTCATAGATTACGTTCAGTTTAGCTTCTTTATAGTCATATTTTGTCTCTACATATGTGAAACCGTTGATACGGGAAATGATCTGTGCAGCATCTTTTCCAAGACCGTTCAGGATAACACGAAGAGGTTTCTGACGAACCTTGTTCGCTTTTGTAGCGATACCGATCGCGCCCTCAGCAGCTGCGAAGGACTCATGTCCTGCCAGGAAACAGAAGCACTCTGTCTCTTCTTCCAGAAGCATTTTTCCAAGGTTACCATGTCCGAGACCTACTTTACGATGGTCAGCAACGGAACCCGGGATACAGAAGGACTGAAGGCCCTCACCGATTGCAGCAGCAGCGTCAGAAGCTTTGCGGCAGTCTTTTTTGATTGCAATTGCAGCACCTACGATGTAAGCCCAGCAAGCGTTCTCGAAACAGATTGGCTGAATTCCTTTGATCATGCCATATACATCAAGACCGGCATCTTTTGTAATCTGCTCAGCCTCTTCTACAGAAGCAATGCCATATTTGTTCAGAACAGCATTGATCTGGTCAATTCTTCTCTCATAAGATTCAAATAAAGCCATTTTATACTTTCCTCCTGTAATTACTCTTTTCTTGGATCGATAATCTTTACAGCGCCCTGCTCAGGAAGTACGCGGCCGTAAGAACCTGCAGCTTTCTCCCATGCAGTTGTAGGGTCATCACCCTTCTTGATAAAGTCTGTCATCTTTCCAAGGCTTACAAACTTGTATCCAATAACTTCATTATTCTCATCCAGTGCGATACCTGTTACATAGCCCTCTGCCATCTCAAGGTAACGAACACCTTTCGCTTTTGTAGCATACATTGTACCAACCTGTGAACGAAGGCCTTTTCCAAGGTCCTCAAGACCGGCACCGATTGCCAGACCGTCATCTGAGAATGCAGACTGTGAACGGCCATATACGATCTGAAGGAAGAGTTCTCTCATAGCTGTGTTGATAGCGTCACAAACAAGGTCTGTGTTCAGCGCTTCAAGAATAGTCTTTCCCTGCAGGATTTCTGCTGCCATAGCTGCAGAATGAGTCATACCTGAACATCCGATTGTCTCTACAAGAGCTTCCTCGATGATACCCTCTTTAATATTCAGGGACAGTTTACATGCACCCTGCTGTGGTGCACACCAGCCAATACCATGTGTAAAACCGGAAATATCCTCGATTTTTTTGGCATGGACCCACTGACCCTCTTCCGGAATTGGAGCTGGATCATGTACAGCGCCTTTTGCTACTGGGCACATGTTCTTAACTTCAGTTGTGTAAATCATTGCAAAACTCCTTTCAAATATCGATTCTTAAATACAATATAAGATTCTTTTGCAAAGAACTGTCTGCCCGGGGATTGCTTCTACCGGGATCAATCATAATATCGCGTCACCACCAAAATTTGCCTCAGATGACCGATGTCGGGCATCGCATAAAACAGTCTCTGCAATATTATATTAACACAAACCAGAAAAATTTCATCCCCAAAGTGACATTTTTTTATCATTTTTGCATGAAAAACAAGCAAAAATCGAGCATCTTTTTGGTAAGTTTATACTAACTAACCATTTATGTTACTCGCCAATCTTGCTTACTTATTGCTTTTTAAATCATATTCCGTCAAAAACGCTCATGCTTCGAAGTAATACTCCTATAGCTCAAGCTACAATGACATCAAAAGCTTCTATCCCGGTATTTGCAGGGGAATTCTCTTTTTCCTCAAAACAGTTATCTATGTCGCACAGCAGCTCCGAATTTGCCGGCGTTACTTTCTTAAAATATGGAAGATATTCTGCGAAATTCATCAGGATATCTCCGGCCAATGCAGACCCTGTCTCTTTTTCATATTCCTGAATAATAGATTTTAACCTATATATATCCTTTTCTTTGGCTACTTCTTCCATCATTGTTGTTTCAGGATCCATTTTTCTGTGCAGATCACACTTTTCATCCAGCACATAGGCAAGTCCGCCCCGCATACCTGCGGCAAAATTTATACCAATACTGCCAAGCAGAACCACCAGCCCCTCCGTCATATCTTTAAGAGCGTCATTACCACACCCCTCCGCAACAGCAATGGCGCCGGCATTATGCGCACAGAAAGCATCACCGGTCATACCACAGATATAGGCTTTGCCGGCAACCGCGCCATAAAGTGCATCATTGCCGGTGATTATATTTTCATTTGCTTTAAACTGACTTTCCTGCGCCGGAACAATAATCAGTTTTCCGCCGGAAAGTCCTCTTCCGAAGCCTTCATCACTCTCACCTTCCAGCTTCATTGTGAGACCTGCAGGAATAAAGGCGCCAAAGGATGCCCCGCTGCTACCCTTCGCATGAATGATAAAGTTATCCTCCTGCAAAGTATCATTATATCTTCTTGTGATTTCATAGCCCAACAAGACTCCTGCGCTTCGGCATGCCGCATCAATCTGTATTTCACCCTCCTGATGCTTTCCTGCATTTAGTGCATCGAAAAATGTCGGTAAGATCTGACAGGCATCCAGGCTTTGCTCCAGATGAAAATCATGTCTGCAAAAAGGCATAAAACGACGCTGCTTTTCCCTTGCATATCTCTGGTTCATGATACCGAAAAGCTCCTGGCCTGCATCCTGATAAGACAGCAGACTGCCATTTAGCGTCAATACGTCATACCTGCCGATCATTTCATTCACTGTGCGGAAACCCAGCATTGCCATAATTTCACGCAATTCACCGGCGGCTTCTTCCGTAAACTGCATAAGTGATGCCGATTTCGGACACTTTTCCTCTGCAAATTCTTCTGCGCCAAGTAAGGCTGCAATCGCCAGATCCCGACCATGCAGCATTTCTCCTTCTATTCGCAGCAATACTTTTTCCCGAAGGCCGGACCGGATCAATGTCTGCTGCACTGCAGCAAGCCCCCGCTCCCACGGCCATTCCTTTCGGCAGTTCCCGTGCCTTCTTTCTGCGCATTCTTCTGTATCAGAGATTTCGATTACCTGCGCGCCGGCTTTTGCGAGATCTGCCGCGATCGTATCAATGCCTTCTCCGGAAATCAATTTCACGCTGATCTTTGCCCGGGGATTTGTATTTTTCAAGTCATAGATCAACTGTGCCAGTTCTTCTATACAATAAATCTCATAATGCAATAATGAAGGAATTACAGAAATGCTCATCCTTACTCCCGGCATGATTTTCAGCTGTATCTCCTGCTTATCTACGCCCGCATCTGCGGATGCAGCAGTAGTACCTATATTGCTTTTGAAACGTTTTAGGATTTCACTGACCGGTTCCACCTCATCAATTGCAAGCGGCAGCTCTTTGGCAGAAAACTGCAGAAGTGTCCGAAGTGTCCTTTCACTTTCCTCTTCTTCCACTGCTGCGTATTGTCTCCATGCCGGATTATCATGATCACTCCACCTATCCTTCATATCATTTTCATCATCACAAGCCTGCGCCGGATCAAGAGAAATGGCATTTGCTTCATCTGCAATCAGTTTTTTCTGTTTTATATCTACCAAAAGCATTTTACCAGGCTGAAGACGGGATTTTTTTACAATGTTTTCCGCAGGAATTTCCGCCACACCGGCCCTTGTGGAGAGCAGCAGCCGGGCATCGTCCCTTATATAATATCTGGCCGAACGAAGTCCTTTTCGATCTAATGTCGCCCCAACGAGATCACCCTCCGAAAAAAGGACAGCGCCCGAAAGCAGTTTTTCTGTCGTCCAACGCAAATCCGCATCTGCAAATATACCGACATGAATGAGTGCCATTGCAGATTTATACCACTTACTTTCCAAATCCTCATAAAATACACTCAGCTGATTACCACTGAATATACCTTTATAAACAATCGTTCGGGAGGATAAGGAACAAACATGTGTGTTCTCAGTCCTCTCTTCAAATAATCGTCGCAATTGATAGAGCTTTTTATCAAAATCTATTCCTTTATCACATTCCTGCGGGCGCGCTACGAATCCCTGACAGACAAAAGGCATCTGCTCCTGTTCTGTCCGCGCCAGTATCTCCGGATGTACCTTTACCCTTCTCCAGCCAATAAAACACAAGCCAATATTCTCGGCTAATATCTCAAATCTCTGCTGGTCCGCTATCCTTTTCTTTTCTTCCCGCGGAAAGAAAAACATGCCTATACCATAGTCTCCTGCTGTTTTCAGGAAGATACCTTCTTTTTCTGCTATTTTTCTAAAAAAGCAATGTGAGATCTGCAGCTGGATTCCGGCAGCGCAGGTGCCGCTTTCGCTTATATTTCCCTCTGCACAATTCGCCAGCTTTTCTGCGATATGCAGTGCATCATTTACAAGCTTATGATCTGCACGACCATCCATATTGATCACCATACCGATATCACAAGCATCATGATTTATTTTGTAAAAGCTGTTCTTTTCGCCTTCCATCACATTGCTCTCCTCTTGCTTCATATAAAAAAGGACAAAAAATCTCTATCCTTTCTTTGGATAGACATCTTTGTCCTCATTTCATCTTTTCATCTTTTCATATCTTATTTTTTATAGTATCTGTCTCCGTTTTTCTTTGTATTTATAGGAAATCCTGACTATGTGCTTTATGCTAGCATAAACAATTTTTACTGTCAAGTTGAAGTTTCGCCATAAATTTTTCATTTTTCTATCCTTATATTTTTCAAGTGTCCACACTAACCCACAAGGGGTTAGTGCGCCCATTTTTCCTAGCCTTCGAAACCCCGTATCATAAAAAACGGACATGATTCCTCACTTCCGTTCGGAATCACCACAGATTATGATACCTACGCATGGCTCCGCACATTCGTGCTCCCGCCATGCTACAAAACCTCGACTCCCGGTCTGCTCCTTTCAGTCGCATCCCTACGTCTCGGTTTTGTTGGGTTTCGAAAGCTATGAAAAAGTGTCCACACTAACCCACAAGGGGTTAGTGCGCCCATTTTTCCTAGCCTTCGAAACCCCGTATCATAAAAAACTTCATTGACATTGAGAAAAAAAATGTGTTATTCTCTGAATTGCTGATTTCACAGCATATAAGAATAGTTTGTAAATGACGACACACGTAGTGCCTTGCACGTAAATCTGATCACGGAACATTCCTTTCCCTATCAAATTTTACCGGCGGACAGCGTGTGTTTTTATTTGCAGTAATTTATGAAGTAAAAGGAGATTTACTAATGCCACAAAATCAATTTCAACGTATGATCTTTGCGCTGATCACTGTCATCATCACGGTACACGGTTACGTTTTTTACAGCCTGTACGTAGTTAACGGCGCTACACTTATGAATGTTACCGGCGCTTCCAGCGTTATTGGCGCAATCAATGCCCAGGGCGGCGTTTATATGTTTGGCCGAATGCTTCCGATCTGGGCCGTTATCCTAATCGAATTCTGTTTCGCCTATGCACTGGAAAACCTTGTGGGCAGCCCATGTTCCTTTAAACTGGCCTGCCGTGTCATGGATCCGCGTAAAAATCACCCTGCTATTTTCGAAAGCGCCATCATCTGTGCCACAGTTGGTATCATGTGTCCGGCCATGTCCTTCCTGGCTGCATGGTTCTACTATCCATACTATGCCGGCTTTAACATTTTTACACTTCTGGCAAACTGGCTGAAGCTTGTCTGCTTCAATTTCCCATTTGCCTTCTTTTCACAAATGTTCTTTATCCAGCCATTTGTCCGCGTAACCTTCCGCTTCCTCTTCCGCAAGCAGATTGCAGAACGTGAAGCCAAAGCGCACGAGATGGAAGCGCAGGGTAAGAAACTGAAAGCCACCAATGAGCAGGAAGCCATCGCCGACCTCTGGAAACGAATCGATGAAATTCAGGCTGAGCTTGATGCAGAAAAGTAAGTAACTCTAACTATTTAGCTTCTTTCTTTTTTAAACCAAACACAATTGGTATAGGGGCTGCTGCAGAGTACATTTCTACATTATTGTATAGAATATGTATCTGCGGCGGCCCCTGTTTTTTCGCTTCTTGCCTCTATCCTCTTTTTCCTTTATACTGGAAAATACAGTTTCTGAAAAAGAGTAGAGGTAGAGAGAGGAAATCATGCTAAACACAATTGAACAAATCAACAGCATAGTAAACAACTTTATTTGGGGTGTACCCGCAATGATCTGTATCATCGGTGTCGGTATTTATCTGACCATCCGTACCCGTTTCCTGCAGATTCGTAAATTTGGCTATGCCATGAAAAACACCCTCGGAAAAATTTTTGAAAAAAGTGATGCTGCCAGCGGCGCGATCACTCCTTTCCAGGCGGTATGTACAGCCCTGGCCGCCACGATTGGTACCGGAAATATCGCTGGTGTCGCCGGTGCCATCGCCATCGGCGGACCGGGTGCGATCTTTTGGATGTGGGTATCCGCCTTGCTCGGTATGTGTACAAAGTTTGCAGAGGTAACACTGGCCGTTCGTTATCGTGAAAAAAACAAAGTCGGCGACTGGGTCGGCGGACCAATGTATTATATCAAAAACGGTCTTGGCAAAAACTGGATGTGGCTTGCCTACATTTTTTCCGCCTTCGGCGTATTGACTGTATTCGGTACAGGTAATGCAACGCAGGTAAATACCATCATCGCAGCGATCAATACTGCTCTTTTGAACTTCCATGTACTGGACGAATCCGTACTGCCGACCACAAACCTGATCTGCGGCATCATCATCGCGGCTCTGGTGGCCCTGATCTTGCTGGGCGGCATCAAGCGAATCGGTCAGGTTACGGAACGCCTGGTACCCGGTATGGCCGTTCTTTATATCGTACTGGCCCTTGGTGTTGTCATCATGCACATCGGAAATGTGCCGTCTGTATTTGTTTCTATTTTTGAAGGAGCCTTCTCCCCTGCCGCTGTTACAGGTGGTATCGTCGGCAGTATGTTTACCAGTATGAAAAAGGGTGTCTCCCGCGGTATTTTTTCCAATGAAGCCGGCCTTGGTACCGGCTCTATAGCCCATGCCTGCTCTGATACAACAGAACCGGTAAAACAGGGTATGTTTGGTGTATTCGAGGTATTTATGGATACGATCGTTGTCTGCACACTGACAGCCATGGTCATCCTTTGCAGCGGTGTCTCCATTCCTTTAGGCGAGGCTGCCGGCGCCGAACTGACCATCTCCGGCTTTACTTCCACCTATGGCGCCTGGATTTCTATTTTTACTGCCATCGCCATGTGCTGTTTCGCCTTTTCTACCATTCTCGGCTGGGGGCTTTACGGCGCCCGCTGTATCGAGTTTATCTTTGGGGATAAGGTTTTGAAGCCATTCATGCTGGTTTACTCTCTGGTGGCGATCATCGGTGCCACTGTGGACCTGGGCCTGATTTGGAATATCGCCGATACCTTCAATGGATTAATGGTCATCCCGAACCTGATCGCCTTATTCCTGCTGTCCGGCAAGGTAATCGCTATGACCAAGGAATACTTCCACGAATAGGAATCCACCGGTCTGTCATATACCGAAAAAAGAGTTCATTCCACTATTTCATTGTAGTAGAATGAACTCTTTTTCTATTGTTTTATTTAGACGAGTAAAGCAGACATTCGTAATCCTTGCTGATTCCGAACGGATGTGAGAAATCATGTCCGCTTTTTATAAATGATATAGCCTGTCAAGTCTGCCAGAAGCCAGCCGATCGGTATCGCCATCCAGATTGCAAAGACACCCAATGCAGTATGCGGTGCCAATGTATAAGCCAGCAAAACTCTGCTTCCCAGTGAAATGATAGTCAGAATCAGCGACATCACCGGCAGCTGGATACCCCGATAATAGCCATACCACAAAAACAGAATGCCAATCCCCACATAACATGCGCCTTCGATATGCAGATAGGAAACCCCGGCCGCAATGATCCGAGTCTCAGCGCGCTCTACAAATAAACACATCAATTGCCTTGCAAAAACAAATACCAACCCCGAGATCAGAAGACAAAAAACCGTTGTCGTCAGCATGGCTTTCTTCGTCCCTTCACGAATCCGCCCCGCCTTCCCCGCACCATAATTCTGAGAGATAAACAAGGAATAGGCATTTCCGAATTCCTGCGCCGGCATATAAGCAATGGTATCAATTTTCACCGCTGCCGCAAATGCTGCCATGATCACTGTACCGAAGCTATTCACCAGACCCTGAATCATCAAAATGCCAAAATTCATCACTGACTGCTGCATGCCGGTAGCCAGGTCATTTCGCATGATCAGAGCCATTCTTTGTCTGTCAAAGTGGAAATCATACCTTAAATGCCGCAGCAGAGGTATTTTAACATAAGCATATACAGCAATGCCTAAACCTGCCAGCCCCTGCGATATTACCGTGGCAATAGCCGCACCTTCCACACCGCACTTGAAATATATGACCAAAAGCAGATCCAGGATAATATTGACCACCGAAGCAATGCCAAGAAATACCAGCGGAATGCCTGCATTACCCAATGCACGCATCAGGTTTGCAAAAAAATTATATAAAAATATAAAACCGATGCCATAAAAAACAAGGCGTACATAGCTTCTCATCATATCATAGATTTCAGCCGGCACCTGCAATAAATGCAGAATCGGATCTGTCAGTGGAAATATTATTAAATACAGTAAGATTGTTACTGAAAATATAAATAAAAATGACAGCGCGATATCATTTCCCATCTCCTGCTTTTTTCCTGCGCCGAAATTCGCGGAAAAGATCGCGCCGCTGCCCATGCAGAGTCCGATGATCACCGATGTCAAAAAGGTCATCAGGGTATAGGTGGAACCCACAGCAGCCAGCGCGTTTGCTCCTACAAAACGTCCTACGATCAATGCATCTGCGAAATTATAAATCTGCTGCAGTAGATTGCCCGCCAACATCGGTCCGAAGAAAATCAGCAAAGATTTCAGGATTGGCCCCTCTGTTAAATTTTTCGTTTTCATATCAAATTTTAAGTCTCCTTGCTGCCTGCTTTCCGAAAGCGCATGCAGCCTGGAAAAAGGCATACCTGCATGACCTTATTACTTGTATTTTCGCTCCAGCTCCGCTAATTTCTCCTCTTCCGGCGTCATGCTATTTCCCGACATCTGCATCCTCTCCGGTGTCTGGCTATTCCCCGGCCTCTCTGTCCGCATCGGCTTCGGATCATTTCCCGGCATCGACATAAAAGGCGGCTTGGGTGCCGGAATTAACAAATCTCTTTCTTCCAGGGTATTAAGCATTTTTATCGCCACATAATCCAACCCGACTACAAATATCAGGAAAAGCAGCATGCTCCAGACACTTCCGATCATCAGCATACAATCATAGAAGCCATGGATTAATGCCGGTATGATCAGCGCCTTGCACATATTTACTTTACGCCGCTTTTGATCTCCGCGGGACTCTGACAGCTTTGCCAAGCCCAGGTACATACCCATAAAAATGCCGAAAACACAGTGACCCGGAATGGATGTGATCGCTCTGATCGCTGCTGTGCCCAAACCATTCATAAATACATACTCTACATTTTCTAAGGCTGCAAATCCAAGCGAAGCTGCCACTGCATAAACGACACCATCGAAGGTATAATTAAAGGCCGGATTTTTCCATACAGCCAATTTCATAGCATGCAGCTTTACAAACTCTTCTACCAATGCTGTCGCAATAAATGCATCCGCCACATAATAGGCTATCGAATAGTTCGGGAAAATAATCAGCACCAGTAATCCCAGAATCATTTCCAGAATGATAGCCGGGAATGTGGAAATCACTCCATAAAGAAAAGTCTTCGCCACCAGCTTCACCGGCTCCTTCTCTACCTGATCCTTTTTATAAATTAAACGCATCAGATACAAGGGAGGCAGCAGGGCTGCTACTGCAAGAATCGTCATAATCGTAAACATACCAGTCGTCCTCTTTCTTTCTATTTATGCCTTATCATACCATACATTTCCTAAATGTGCCCGTTTTTCATATAGCCTTCAGAAGCTGCATAAGCAGGCATATCGACTGCAACACAGCAAAAGACCGCCGCATTTGCGACGGTCTTCGTTTTTTCGTATTCAAGAACGCCTCGGGCGTTCTTGCCGCGGCGTGGCCGAGCGCAAAGCGCTCTTCCACTGGCCACGCCTGCGATCCGCCGGAGGCTTTCGACTCAGTGGGAGATTGGACTCGCCACTGAGTTAAGTTTGTTACTAACCCCTACCTACGCAAAGCGTTGAGGAAGGGGACTCCCACTGAGTTGAAATTCTCTTCTTAGGATAAATTTTCTCAGAAGATTCCCAAGAGCTTGCTGTATGCTGTCAGTGCGCCATCTGTATTCTTTGCCAGAACCTTCTTTGCCAGAAGCTTTCCGAGCTGAACACCTTCCTGATCAAAGCTGTTTACATTCCATGCAAATCCCTGGAACATAACCTTGTTCTCGAAGTGTGCAAGTACGGCACCCATTGTTTCCGGTGTCAGCTGATCACCAACGATGATGGATGATGGTCTGCTTCCTGCGAAGTATTTATTCGGATTCTCATCATCTTTACCAAGTGCAAATGCAACGATCTGTGCAGCTACGTTTGCTTTCAGTTTCTGCTGGCTTGTGCTGTCCTCGATTACAACATCTGTGGCCATCTGGCTGTCCTTGAAACCGATGAACTGCAGCGGAACGATTGTGGTTCCCTGATGCAGAAGCTGATAGAAGGAATGCTGTCCGTTGGTTCCCGGCTCACCATAGATGATCGGTCCTGTCTGATAGTTAACAGGCTCACCGAAGCGGTTTACGCTCTTACCGTTGGACTCCATATCCAACTGCTGCAGATGTGCAGGGAAGCGGCTCATTGCCTGAGAATATGGCAGAACTGCTGTAGTCGGATATCCAAGGAAGTTACGCTCATAAACACCGATCATAGCGTCAAGCATTGCCGGATTCTTTCTGATATCAGGATTCTTTGCCATCTCATCCTCTGCATGTGCGCCCTGCATAATGCGGTCGAAGATTTCCGGTCCGAAGGCCAGAGACAGAACACATCCGCCTACTGCTGATGAAGAAGAATATCTTCCGCCGATATAATCGTCCATGTAGAAGGAATCCATATACTCAGGATTTCCTGCCAGTGGAGAAGTCTCACTTGTAACAGCCAGCATATGTTTAGAAGTAGAGAGACCTGCTTTAGCCAAAGCATCTTTTACGAAGGACTCATTTGTCAGTGTCTCCAGTGTAGTACCGGATTTAGATACAACGATAAAGATTGTTTTCTTTACATCAAGGCTTGCCAGAACTGCTGCAGCGTCATCCGGATCTACGTTAGAGATGAATTTCGCTTCCATTTTCAGTTCCTTGTTAGCTCTTGCCCAGTTCTCCAGCGCAATATAGATTGCACGAGGACCCAGGTCAGAACCGCCGATACCGATCTGACATACTGTTGTATATTTCTCGCCGTCTTCGTTTACGATCTCACCTGCATGAACCTTCTTTGCAAACTCAGAATAACGTGCCTGCTGTCCTGCATAGAAATCTCTCTTATTTACACCGTCAACGACTACATCATCACCGAGCTGACCACGGCAAAGCTGATGAAGAACCAGTCTCTTCTCACCTGTGTTGATCACTGCGCCATTATAAAGCTCAGCATATTTCTCTGTCAGCTGCTGCTCGTCAGCCAAACCCTGCAGAACATCCAGAATATTATCATCTACCTGTTTGGATGCGTAGCAGTATACCATATTATTAGACATCGGCACCTGATATTTCGCTACACGCTCTGCGCCAGCCTCACCTGCCATAGCTTCTTTTACATCTACTGCATAACCCAGATCACCTAATTTTTTATAGGATTCTAACTGATCAAAGTTTTTCCACTCCATTATAAAATCTCCTTTTTATATCGCCTTCCAGTTGCTTCTTTACTATACCCGAACTAATCCCCGTAACAGAATTAGTCATCAATTATGATACTAAAATATATACAATTTTTCAATATTCTTCACAGTAATTTTAGTATTTTTAACTATTTCACGGGCTATTTTTCTAAAAAAAGAACAGCTCTGCCTTTTTTGCATTCGCATATGCTTTTGGCAGAACTGTCCTTTAACCGGATTTATTCTTCACTGTCCTCACTGGTATAACAATCAATGACTTTCTCATATTCTTCGTCAGACTCGATGACAGAAAGAATAATCTCGCCCTCCTCGCAGCTATCATCTGTGTTATCGATCATAAAGAGCATATCCTCCGGATCATCGGAAATGCTATCTCCCTTGATCAGTCCCAGCAGTACATAGGTCTTTTCATCCATTGCGAAAGAATCCAGGATTGCAAATTCCTCCTCTGTTCCGTCATCCAACACCAGTACAACCGTCTCATACTCTTCATTCATCATGTTTTCACTCATCATTTTTTCCTCCGCTTTTCTGTTTTCATTTTTGTTTTTATTTCAAAACCCGTTCCATGATCAGCGCCTCCCTATTTTCCTTAAAGAAAGAGACTTACACAAATCTCGCTTCTCCCGAGATTCTTACCGGGTTTGAGAATGCATATCCGTTATTTACAGCAAAAATCGCTCGATGGCCTCTGCTACACCGCTGTCTTCATTGGTGCTTACGATTTCCTGACAGATTTCCCTGATCTTTGGATCCGCATTTGCTACGGCCACAGGAAGACCTGCCGTCCGCAATACCGTTTCATCATTCATACCATCACCGATTGCAATGGCTTCATCTATCGTAAAGCCCGCAAGAGAACAAATTCTCTGCAAAGCAGCCCCCTTATCCACACCCACCGGTGTGATTTCCAATGAGGTTTTTTCAGAAAAAGCCGTCGTCAGATGCAGCTTTTCTTCCCGGACAAAATCCAAAGACTTCTGCCTTTCCTCCGGACTCGTGTGATAGATGCAGATTTTTTCCGCATGCCATCCGGACTCCCGACATAGCCTGTAAGTATCCGGCACAAAAGTTGCCGTTTTCCTGAAATGATTCACATAAGCCGGTAAATAAAATTTATCCAGACTTTCCATTGCCCATTCCGGCAGATAACTCAGACCATCTGCCAGCACCTGAATCATTACATCCTTCTTTCTTACATAATTCAGCGTCGCTTCTATTGCTGCCTCCTCCATGCACTGCTGATAGAGAATGCGCTTCTCCTGCAAATCATAGATACAGGCACCGCTCTCCATCAGCACATAACGCATCTTTGGAAATAAAGGGAAAAATTCATTCAGCTCACTCAGACAGCGTCCGGTACAAAATACAACTTCTTTTCCCCGTTCCAGGGCAAAATTGATCATATCTATATTTTTTTCTGAGATTTTCTTTTTCCCATCCAGCAGCGTCCCATCCATATCCGCCGCCAGTAATTTATAAGTCATAGACTATTCTCCTGATTTTTTGATTCAAAAACGCATCGAAGCTTCTTGCCTCGGCTTGGTCTGTGGGAAATTGGACTCGACGCAGATACCGAAAGCATGTCTTCTGCAGTTAGGTTTGTTTCTAACCCCTGCCTGCGCAAAACGCCCCGGAAGGAGACCTTCACTGAGTTGACACATTTATCCGAACAGCTTTCCGACTGCGTCCAATGCTTCACCGATTGTTTCAAAGCAATAATCCGGCTTGTAGGAATTTGTATCGCCGGCCACGGTTCCCTGCGCATGTCCCTGCATAAATTCCTCACCAATTCCTACGGTTATTCCCGCAAATTCAAACATAGGAATATCATTTGCTCCATTACCGAAAGCGATCATATCATCTGCGGTAATTTCCAGCAGCTCTGCCAGATATTTCACGCCATTATATTTATTAATATTATTCGGAATAAAATCGAAGCAATCCACATGTCTGTAGATGATCAATTCCGAAAGATTATCCAGATTATCATCGATCATTTTTTGAATTACTTCAAAGGTTTCCGGCTGTTTCGGGAAAGGCGTCAGCACAACCGTGTTTGGCTGATACCAGATTTTTCCCTCCAGTTCATCATCAATCATATCACGCATGCGACGGATCTGCGCCTTTGCCTCTTTCGATACCGGATATTCATAATAGCGCTCCGGCGGCAATTCCGGTCCGAATTGATAGGTCGCACCGTTTTCACCCACCAGATAGGGATACTCTAATTCCAGCTGACGGGTTAATCCCGACAGATAAAAAGTCGTTTTTCCGGAACAGATAGAGATACCATAACCAGCCTGCTCCAATTCCTTCAGCCTTGCGATGTCCTCTGCAAGCAAACCTTTTCCCAGCGGACAAAGGGTTCCATCCAGATCAAAGACCAGTAATTTCTTCATATCACATTACCTCTTACTTTCAATTCAGCGGGAGAACACTTTGCGCTCAGCCACGCCACAGCAAGAACAAGCGACGTATTCCTGAACACAATGAAATCTCCTCCCCGGAGCTTTACCCCGGCAGAGATTGCAATCTACTGTGTCATAATGTAGAAAAAGCAGGCCCTTTCCGCAGCATTTCACTTTCTCCGGGTCTGCCCTTTTCACTTTTTGATTTTTTTGTGCGCCTGCAATATTTATAGTGCGTATCCAGCCTTGTCTGACGACGCATAGCCGCTTAAGCAAATTGCTTACTTCATCAGAAAAGAAGCGGCAATGACCACGATACCCAGCACAATGCGATAGGCACCGAATATTTTAAAATCATGCTTCTTCACATAACTCATCAGAAAGCTGATGCTGAGCATAGATACCGCAAAAGCCACCCATGTGCCGACCAGCAGAATGACACATTCTGTTCCTGTAATGGATACGCCTTCTATAATAAACTTAACAAACTTCAACAGGCTGGCGCCGCACATAACCGGCACCGCCAGAAAGAATGTAAACTGCGCTGCCGTTGCTCTGGATACGCCGATCAGCAATGCGCCGATGATCGTCGCACCGGATCTGGAAGTTCCGGGGAAAATGGCTGCCAGCAGCTGAAAGAGTCCAATGATAATGGCTGCCCGGTAGCTGATCTCACTGATTTTTCTGATCTTCGGCTGCGTATCTTTCTTGACAATTTCAATAATAATAAACAAAATACCCACCAGGATCAGTGCAATCGCAACCGGAATCGGATGATAAAAAAGTTCATCAATCTTATCATCCAAAAGGATGCCGACAACGGCAGCCGGAATACATGCAATGATGATCTTCAGCCACATCTGTAACGCACCTTTTTTCCATGCCGGAGCTTTCTTTACTTTCGTGCTGCCATCCGCACTTATCTGTTTTTTCTTCTTCATACGGAAGGGCCAGAGCTTATCCCAGAAAATCATAACAACCGCCAGGATCGCGCCCAGCTGTATAACCACCTGAAACATATCATAAAATTCATCGGATACATTCAGCTTCACAATCTGATCTAAAAGAATCATATGACCGGTACTGCTTACCGGAAGCCACTCGGTAATACCTTCTACAATTCCAAATAAAATCGCCTTTAAAATTTCAAAAATGATCATGTTTTTTATTCTCTTTCGTAAAAAATGAACCTGATTCCTCTCTTTTATTCGGAATCATTCCTCATTATCCGACATATCTTCCTTCTTGGCAAGCGTATTCTTTGCCAGAGGCTCTTCGTAATTCTCTTCGCTGATAAAGCGTGAAATATCTTCGCCGATACCTTTGCTGGTATCACGCATAATATCCTCATGCGTAATCAAAGATTTATACAGAGAAGTCCTTCGTTCACGCTTTCCGAGGATGGCAAGCACCAGCAAAAGAATGATCACAAGCAATACGATCATGATAAATTTCACTTCTCCGGCGCTAAAAACGATACCGCCCTCATCTGCTGTCTTTTCCTCTGTTTCCTTTGGCTCTGCGGTGTCCTTTTCCACAGCCGTCGTCTCACTGTTTTTCTTTGCTGTCTCTTGCGCTGTTACAGACGAATCCTTTGTCTCCGCAAAGGATACTCCGTCAAGCTCTTCCTGCAGTGCAGTGCTTTCCCTTTCTTCAGAAATATTTGTCTCTGCCGCTACATACTGTCCGCTCTGCCATGCGACAAAATTTCCCTCCGCATCCGGCACTACAAACTCTCCATTGCCATCCTTATACTGCAGATAGACAATCCCCCTGTCCTCCACCTCTTCCATTGTCATGCCTTCCGGCAAAAGATAATTGGCCTTGGCCGAAACATAGAAATAGCTGTCCAGCTCTACACAGGGATACATGATGCCATCCGGACCGATGGCCATCATATGCATACCACCGGACATATCCAGCAGATACAGATAGCGCATACTCCAGTCCAAACCGGTCAGGAAAATCTCATCCTCATACTGCCCCAGCCCTGCTGTTGGTATATATACCCATACGCCTTCCGCCGGAATATATTTCGTAAGATCAACCACATAAAAATCATCATTGCTGGCTGTCACAACTCTGCCGGTCACCGGAATTCCTGCATAGGTATCCGGAATTTCTCCGTTTTCGCTGAAATTATAGCTTTCCGCGCCGGAGGCATCCGGACCGTCAATCACGATTGCCGCCTGTGCCATGGATGTGATATCCACGTATTTATCACCCACTGCTCTCATCGTACAATGCTTTGCATAAATACCCGCATTACCACCATTGATCACATGAAAATACAGCTCATATTGTACCTCACTGGATACTGCTGTACCCTCCAGGGTAATCACGCCGTTAACCTCGGCTTCCGCGCCAATGATATAGCGCAAACGATTCGTATCATATCCCAGCTCTACGTGGTATGTCCGCAGCTGTGAATCACAATCAATATTTACTTTTATAACCAGAAGGTCATCTCCGCTCTCAGGATCATATGACAGCAGATAAGATGACTGGTCAAAGGTCACATAGCCCTCTGCCGCCTGCACATCGCTTTTACTGCCAGCCAGCAAAAACAGCATGCACACAAGTGCCATGACGCACCTTTGGAATGTTTTTTTCAGAAAATAAATCATATAATAAACTCCATTATTCCTCGTTCGTATACAGGTAGGAATCGAAGCTGCTGTCTATCCCTTCATTCTCATCATAAACATATTCCCCGCCGCTGTCTGTCATTTCATCTTCCTCTGCGGCATAGGTACTTTCTGTCGTATCTTCGCTGCTCTCATCATACGCAGATGTATATTCTGTATCAGCATAAGACTGCGTATATCCTGCGGATGCGCTAGCAGCACTTGTGGCGGAAGCAGCGGCTTCCTCTGTCGCTTCGTCAGCCACCAATGGGGCTTCAAATGCAGTGCTCTGCACATAACAGATTCTGCCCCGGAAAACAACCTTTATAAAGCCACGTTCATCTCTTTCTCCATAGGCCAGCAGCATCGTTCCCTCCGGAACCGACGCAATGACAGCACTGCCGGCAGAAGGTTTACAATATAAATTTGTATCGTACAATACCGTCAGCCCATATACAATTTCCGATCCGGTCAGCACTGACGGTACTTCTACGCCATCCTCACCGGCTTCTGCCAGCTGAAAAAAAGCGAAATCAGCCACCACACCATCGATCACATCAGGATCAATCGTTCCGGCCGTAACACGAATATCTTCTATTGGCGTAGGCTCCGTTTCCGCAGTATTGCTCACGGCAGATGACGTATCTGCCACTGCTTCTTCTGATGTCTGCTTTCTGCATCCGCAAAAAACGACAGACGGCACAAGCAAGCCGCCAAGGCAAGCTGCGATGATATTTCTCCTCACCATGTAAATGGTTCCCCTTAAAAATAATAATTATAGTCTTACCCATTTTACCATAATGTTAACCTTTTTTCACGAAAACATGCAAAAAGGAAACTTTTTAGTAACATTTTCTAATAGACAGAAAAAAGGAACTGCCGCATTATACATAATCCTTGAATAAATATAGAAATACCCCCCTTGCTCCGACTCGGTTCGCATTAGCTCGCCTCACAAGTCGCGGCGCCTGGGATTTTTTCTATATTTTGTTCACTGAACGCTATATTGCGACAGCCCCTTATATGGCCACTTAATTTAAATCTGAAAATAATTCCTGTGTATATTCGCCCTTTGCGATCAGTTCCGCAAAGCTTGCAGCCACCTCTTCCTTATCCTCGACATAGGTTACACCAAACCATTTGTCCTTTGTCGGCAGCACACGAATGGAATGTGTACCTGCTCTTAAGAGTCCGCCGATCAGGGTCGGCAGTAAATATTCTGCTTTTAATGGATTAGCAGGCACATCCTCTGCGAAGAAACGGGCAAATCCATCCTCCAGCACCTGCATAAAGGCCGGAACCGCATCTGCCTTTGCAGGAAATCCCCACATATTCATAGAAACATAAGTGTCCGGATTAAGACGTTTTCCGTCTGCCACCGGTCCCTCCGGCGTTTTCACAATATTCGGTGTCTCCACCACATCCATAATATGTGAACAATCCTCTTCCAGGAAGCAAACGCCCCGGGTAACACCGCCATGGTCCGAAAGCGTATTTTTTAGAACAAATCCTGCCATCGAAATAGCTCTGTCCTCATGCTCGCCCACCAGCCATTCATGCATCGCGCGGAAGGCTTCTTTTCCGTAATAATCATCTGCATTAATAACTGCAAAGGCAGAATCTATATGCTCCTTTGCAGAAAGCACAGCCTGTCCTGTGCCCCATGGCTTTGTTCTGCCTTCCGGCAGCGTAATCGGAACATCTTCCAGTGCCTGGAAGCAATAAACCACTTCCACGCCCCGGACATTGCAAATTTTTTCAATACGATTTCCGATGCATGCACGAAAATCTTCCTCTATATCTTTTCTGATAACAAAAATAATTTTATTAAAACCTGCCTGCAGCGCATCATGAATGGAATAATCCATAATGATATGATCATGATCGTCTACCTTAGCCAATTGCTTAATACCGCCGCCGTACCGGCTGCCGATGCCGGCTGCCATGATCAACAATGTCGTCTTTTTCATCTTTCGTTCTCTTCTCTTTATTACAATCAAATTATGCTCAGATTCGGATAGTCTAACATACTCTTTTCCGAATTTCAAACCCTTTTAGCGCAAGAGATTTAGCAGGTCTTATTTCATAGCTTCTGTTCTTTCTGCCTTCTCAGCTCATTCCGGCTTCTGCTAAAGGTTTCCGGCTTCAGCATCAGAAAGGCTGCGATATCCTTCTTCATTACCCGCCTGGCAAGTTCTGCATATTTATCATAAAACCATTTCACCCGGTCTGCTGCTTTTGCGTAACGCATGATCTGCAGACGGTCATTCATTTCTGCCTCACGTTCTGCCATAAGCCGCATATAACCATGCAATATCGTCGGATACAATTCCACCAGCTGCTGCATAAAATCAGACTGCACGCTAAGAATCCGACATTTCGTCAGGGCCATGAGATGAAACTCAGATTTTCCATCCTTCATCAATTCATGCAGTAATATCATCATTTCACCTTTCCGGTAATAAAAATTACGGATAAATTCTTCTTCCCGCTGATCATAGCGGAAACACTTGACAACACCGCTATAGAGCATCGGCAGTTCTGTCACCTTTTCATTCTGCTGTAAAATATACTCTCCTCTCTCCAAGGTGTAAAAATAAGATTTCCCGACAAGCAGCCGGCAGATTTCATCATTCTCTATGCCAACGACAGCTCTCCAAAAATCCTCTATTTCTTTCCGATTTTGTTTCAAAAGCATCTAACCCCCATTTATTGCATATTTAAAACTAGTTCTAACAATATAGCTGCTTTTTCTTCTTTTTCATCATTCATATATCGCATAAGGCGTAAACCCTCTCCTGCCTTATACGCTCTGCGCAAATGCGCCAAATTATACAAAAGTATCTTAGCAAATATTCAAAAAAATATATATTTATAAATTTGACTTATATCAAGACTAATAAAAAAAGCAGCCTGCTCTGCAATTTCCTTGCAAAACAGGCTGCTTTCTTTAAAGATGCAGTGCCAGGCGCACACAATTCAAATTATTTTCGAACTTATAATCAAACTCGTCCATCATTTTTTTTGTAATAAAAATACCCAGGCCGCCGATTTCTCTCTCCTCAGCAGCAAGTGTGATATCCGGCTCCTTTGCTTCCAACGGATTATAGGGAATTCCGTTATCTGTCATCTGCAGTACAATCTCCCGGTCATTCACGCTGCACTCCAGCTTTACACTGGTCGCCTTACTATAAAAAACAATATTCGAATAAACCTCATCCAGGACAATATCCATTTTCATAGCCAGCTTCATGGCTACCTCAGCCCGGTCCAATGTTTCTTCCAAAAAAGCCTGCACCTGACTAATGGATTCCTCCGTCGGATTCACCGTAATACTTCTGTCCAATTTTAATGCCATGCTATTTCCCTCTTATTTCATACAAATCGCCATCATTGTCAGGTCATCGAATTGCGGCGCTGCGCCGACGAAATCATCCACATCCCTCCGCACATTCTGCAGCAGTTCTTCCGGCATCGCCTGCGGATTCTTATTCAAAGCTTTTACCAAACGTTCCATACCGAACAGCTCCAGTTCCTCACTGGTTGCCTCCGTAACACCATCAGTATACATAAACAAAACACTGCCCGGCTCCAGGGTAAGCTCATACTCTCTGTATCGGATGCCTTCCATGCCCCCTAATACCAATCCATGTTTATCTTTAAAAATTTCAAACTGACCGTCCCGATGCCGGATGATCGGATATTCATGTCCGGCATTGGCTGCCAGCAAACGTCCTGTAGAAGGCTCCAATATGCCGATCCATACCGTAACAAACATTTCTACCTGGTCTACATTTTCGCACAGCTGCGCATTGACAAGCTCCAGCACTTGTCCGGGGGGAAGTCCTTGCTTTGCGGCATTTTTTATCATGGTTTCGGTCGTCATCATATACAGGGCTGCCGGTACACCCTTGCCGGACACATCTGCCATTACCAGAACCAGATGTTCTTCATCCACCGGGAAAAAATCATAAAAATCGCCACCCACTTCTTTGGCCGGACTCATTGTCGCATGTAAGGCAAAATGCCCGGAAGAAGGAAATGATGCCGGCATCATATGCCGTTGTATATCTGCCGCCAGATTTAATTCGGCTGCAACCCTCTGCTGCTTCCTCTCCGCCAGCAAAATCTGTGCCTCTTTCTTCTGAATATCCAGTTCTTTTTTCAGCAAATCCTGCGAACGTTCTTTGAAAATGTTTCCAAAGATCAGCACCAAAGCAAACTGTGTGGCCAGGTGCATCACCGAAAGTTCTTTATAAAATGCCTGGATAATTGCGCCGATCATCGGGAAGGATACGAAATATAAGAGCACCCTTTTACGATTTCCCGGAATCTTCACCTGTCTGATCAGCAGCGCGATCATAGAAGCCATGGCTAAAATGAAAACCATATTCAGCGTATACAGCCATGCGCGGCAAAATTCTCCATTTTCATCTACATAATAGTAATATTTCCCGAAAATATTTCCCAGAATCAATAAGGAGGCTATAATGGCCGCAAAGTGCACCAGCTTCGACAGCTTCGCAAACCTTGGATCCTCTGCCTCCGAATATTCGACAATAAAATCCCAGAATAATACGATCACTGCCACACCGCATAAATAATAAATCTCATTGGCTGCCAGCGTTAATGCAGCATACTGCTTCATGCCATCCGCACACCAGCTGAGCATATCAAGCAGCATCATGGTCGTATTTAAAGCAACCATATAGGCAAAAATTCCTGTGACCAGCGTGACATCCTCCCGGTTTTTGACAACGCTGATAAATAAGAGAAAGCCCAGGATCATACCTGTGATATCTGAGGCTACATTAAAAATCCATTCAGCCCGCAGATCTGTCCATTGGAAATAATACATCAGACCTAGGCCGATGAAGGGCAGCAGCAGAAGTTCGATAAACATGAACAGTTTCTGTTTCTCCCAGTTTTTTTTCGACATATTTTTGACCATATGCACCTCTATGTACAGCGGACCTTCGCAATCCGCCTCGCTACTTGCTCATGAACGCAGACCGCTTTGCGGCTTGTTCGGCGTTCAAATCAATGCCTTGCTTTATGCAGGCTATACTTCTCTCGAATCCCTTTCGTGTTTTTTATTCTACACCATTCCCTTCTGAAAATACATCCCAATTTAGAAGCTGACAATTATTCACTCAGCATTCATTGCCTATAATTTTAAAAGGTGCTATAATAGCGTACGAAGACGCATTCATACACAGGAGGTTCTCCCATGACAATTAATACAAAACTGAAAGAGTCTACATTGACGATCGCATTGGAAGGTCGTTTGGATACTACTACTGCTCCGCTGTTGGAAAAGGAGCTGAAAAACGCATTAACAGACATTGATACTCTGATTTTCGACTTTGAAAAACTGGACTATATCTCCTCTGCCGGCTTGCGTGTTCTGCTTTCCACCCAGAAAAAAATGAATCGACTGGGTGCAATGTTTATCCGCAATGTAAATGACACCATCAATGAGGTATTTGAGGTTACAGGCTTTGTAGACATTCTTACCATCGAATGATCAGAAGCTTCATTCGCAATGATCGTTCCATGCAAGAAGCTCTCGGGGCTTCTTTACGCATCATGGTCGAGCTTGCCTTTTTCCTCATGTTCTGCCGGGCAGATTCAGGACTTTAACCCGTTAGAAACGTGCGCCGCCGGGCACACGCTAAAAACACCGCAGAGATTGCATATCTTGCTTTTCTCTGCGGTGTTTTTACTTTTTCCTGTCTTATGGTGAGATTCCCCGGCTATGCGGGAATCATAGAATCTTATATACTACAGGGACTGAAGCAGACCTGCAAGGCTTCCCTTTCTTACTTGTCAGTGATACTCCGGCAGCCATCCTGCATGGGCTTCAATGAGTTCATCACACATAGCTACAATATCATCTATAGAAAGCTCTGCGCAGGTATGTGGATCCATCATGACCGCCTGATAAATATGCTCCTTCTTTAAGGTACGTGCCGCCTCAATGGCCATCAATTGTACATTGATATTGGTACGATTCAAGGCTGCACACTGCTCCGGCAGGTCGCCGATCACGGTCGGCTGCACACCATTTCTGTCTACCAGGCAAGGAACCTCTACACAGGCATTGGCCGGCAGATTTGTGATCAAGCCCTTGTTCAGCACATTGCCACCGATCTGCGTCGGTATATTTGTCTCCATCGCTTCCATGATCCGGCTGGCATACTCACGGGAACGTACATGGGACAAGGTGGGATTTTTCGTCAGTTCTGCGCCGCGTTTCTTCCAATCCTCAATCTGATAGATACAGCGCCGCGGATACTCATCAAGCGGAATATTATAACGTTCAATCAGTTCCGGATAATTCTTTTTAATAAAATATGGCGTATACTCGCTGTTATGCTCACTGGATTCCGTAATATAGTAACCAAAACGAAGCATTAATTCCAGACGTACCATATCATTATGGCGGCCTGTTTTCTGATACATCTGATATTCATCACTCAGCATCTGACGACGTCTTTCATTCATTGGCTCATCGCCCTGCATCATGGCAATACGTTCCTCCAGTGTACCGATGTCGAGTTTTCCCTCATTATATAATCTGGCACGACGTTTGATTTCCGGATAAAGATCTTCTCCATTTCGGCTACATTCCAGAAGCCATGCCTGGTGATTAATACCGGCAATTTTGGCCTGTACCTGATCATCATATCCCATATTCAGCTCGTTCAAAAGATTGCTTGCGCAAACCTGAACGCTATGGCAGAGACCCACCGTCTTTACATTTGTCAGGCGCAGCATTGCACCTGTCAGCATTGCCATCGGATTTGTATAATTCAAGAGCCAGGCATCCGGACATACCTCTTCCATGTCCCTTGCGAAATCCAGCATAACAGGAATCGTACGAAGGGCGCGAAATACACCGCCCACACCCAGGGTATCCGCGATCGTCTGCCGCAGGCCATATTTCTTAGGGATTTCAAAATCCGTGATCGTACAGGGATCATAGCCGCCTACCTGAATCGCATTTACCACATAATCTGCTCCGGCAAGGGCTTTCTTTCTATTTTCATGACCATCCTCTGATAAAACCGGCACCTGATTTCCACTCTTTGTCGAATATCCCAGGTAAGTCTCGATTTTTGCCTTGGAACCATTATTTCGATTAATAGCCTCCAGCATTACTGCAGATTCCTTTAAACGGACCGGATCAATATCATATAAAGCAATGACACTTTCCTCCAGGGCCGGCGTCATCATGCTATCTCCCAATACATTTTTCGCAAAAACTGTAGAGCCTGCACCCATAAAAGTAATTTTTGGCATGTCTATCTCCTCCTTTTATCCTTCATTTAAGCGGAATACGTTTCCCATTTCCGCATAAACTTCTATAATCATTAAACAATAATTCTATTTCGGATAAAATTGACTCATGTGAGGAAATTATGGATTTTTACGCAAAAAAGGGCGTGGCTTTTAAGCCACGCCTTCGTTCTTTTTTAAGTTAGAAAAATTATTTGTTGTAGTTAACGATCTTTCCGAAATCTGGTTTCAGAGAAGCGCCACCGATCAGTCCGCCATCGATGTCCGGTTTAGCCAGAAGCTCTGCACAGTTACCGGCATTCATAGATCCGCCGTACTGAATACGAACTGCCTCAGCTGTAGCCTCATCATAGATATCAGCGATTGTAGCACGGATTGCTGCGCAAACTTCCTGTGCCTGATCTGATGTAGCTGTCATACCTGTTCCGATAGCCCAGATTGGCTCGTAAGCGATAACCATGGAAGCTACCTGCTCTGCTGTAACGCCTGCCAGGTCAGATTTGATCTGAAGGTTGATCCAGTCAAGAGTAACGCCCATTTCTCTCTGCTCAAGAGACTCACCACAGCAAAGGATTGGTGTCAGGCCTGCTTCAAAAGCTTTTTTCACTTTTGCGTTCAGGAATGCATCATCCTCTTTGAAGTACTCACGACGCTCTGAATGTCCGATGATAACGTATTTAACGCCTGCATCGAGCAGCATTGGAGCAGAAATCTCGCCTGTGTAAGCGCCCTTATCCTGGATGTAGAAGTTCTCAGCACCTACTGCTACGTTTGTGCCTTTTACAGCCTCAACTACAGGAACGATATCGATAGCCGGTACGCAGTAAACTACGTCAACTTCATCGTTATTTACAAGTGGTTTCAGTGTCTCGCAAAGTGCAACTGCCTCGCTTGGAGTCATGTTCATTTTCCAGTTACCAGCGATAATTTTTTTTCTAGCCATGATAGAATTTTCCTCCTTAAATAGCTCAATTAGCATAAAGCCTTAGTACTTATATTATGCACTATTTTAGAAAGGTTGACAAGCAGAAAAAAGGTAGGGGTGGTCTTACAGGACGCAAATAAGGCTATCTCATCCTCCAGGGACCGCTCGCGCTTAGTCCTCGCCTAACGGTACTAGGTTCATGCTTCCCTTAAGGTCGCATTCACCAAGGACCGAGGCTGTGGATGTCCCTTCCAGATGAGATAGCCTTATTTGCTGTCTTTGTATTACATAAGCACCGTCACTGCGGATGTCACTTCCGAAATTGATATCCCCATTGCCTGGGAAAAAATCCAAAAAGGGCGCAGCCTATTGGCCGCGCCCCTTGTTTCCGTATCTTACGGAGGATTTTTTATTTATCGTTTGCTGCTGCTACGCCCGGAAGCTCTTTGCCCTCGAGGAACTCAAGTGAAGCGCCGCCGCCTGTGGAGATGTGGCTCATCTGTGCGCCGTAGCCAAGCTGGTTAACTGCTGCTGCGGAATCACCACCACCGATGATTGTTGTAGCATCTGTCTCTGCAAGAGCTGCTGCTACAGCTTTTGTACCTGCTGCAAGGATCGGGTTCTCGAATACGCCCATCGGTCCGTTCCATACAACTGTCTTAGCTGCTTTTACAGCTGCTGCATAAAGCTCGATTGTTTTTGGTCCGATATCCATACCCATGCGGTCTGCAGGGATCTGGTCTGAATCTACTACCATTGTCTCAATCTCAGCATCGATTGGGTTCGGGAACTCTTTTGTAGTAACTGTATCGATTGGCAGAAGAAGCTGTTTGCCAAGCTCCTCAGCTTTTGCCATCATCTCTTTACAGTAATCAACTTTTGTCTCATCACAAAGAGATGTTCCGATCTCGTATCCTTTTGCTTTCAGGAATGTGTAAGCCATACCACCACCGATGATGAGGGTATCACATTTCTCCAGAAGGTTATTGATTACGTTCAGCTTATCAGCTACCTTAGCGCCGCCAAGGATAGAAACGAATGGACGTACAGGTGTCTCAACTGCGTTTCCAAGGAAGTCGATTTCTTTCTGCATCAGATAACCTACTGCACACTCATCGATGTATTTTGTAACACCTACGTTAGAGCAATGTGCACGGTGAGCTGTACCGAAAGCATCATTTACGAATACATCTGCCAGAGAAGCAAGCTCTTCTGAGAAAGCTTCGCCGCATTTGGTCTCTTCTTTGCGGAAACGTGTGTTCTCGAGAAGAACTACATCGCCATCTTTCATAGCTGCTACTGCTGCTTTCGCATTCTCGCCTACAACGTTCTCATCAGCTGCAAATTTAACTTCCTGTCCCAGAAGCTCAGAAAGACGAGCTGCTACAGGAGCAAGAGTTTTTGTCTTCTTATCCTCATCTGTTTTTACTTTTCCCAGATGTGAGCAAAGGATGATCTGTCCGCCGTCAGCGATCAGTTTTTTAATAGTAGGAAGAGCTGCTACCAGACGGTTCTCGTCTGTGATCTTTCCTGCGATGATCGGTACGTTAAAGTCGCAGCGAACCAGGACTTTTTTGCCTTTTACATTGATATCATCAACTGATTTTTTATTTAATCCCATGATATTTCTCCTTAATATACATTTTTTATAAGGAAGTACTGTTCCTTCGTTTCGAATATGCGCGAAGAAACATACTCCGTTTACTTAATAGAAATGTCTCTTTGACGCTTTCCGTATTTTTTTCATCCTGCACTTGTCGCTGCGCATGGGCGCTGCCCTCAGGCAGAATCAAAAAAGGGTCCGGTCCTGAAGACCGGACCCCTGTTAGGTCATTTTTAACAATCTTTTCTCTAAATTCTAATTACAGAAGTGTAGCGAAATGTTTGATTGTACGAACCATGTTAGATGTGAAGGAGTTCTCGTTATCATACCAAGAAACAACCTGAACCTCTGTCTGGTCATCGCTGATTGGGTTAACCATTGTCTGTGTAGCATCGAACAGAGAAGCATATCTCATTCCTACGATATCGGAAGAAACGATCTGATCCTCATTGTAACCGAAGGACTCTGTTCCTGCAGCTTTCATAGCAGCGTTAACTTCGTCAACTGTTACTTTACCGGAAACTACAGCTGTAAGGATTGTTGTAGAACCTGTCGGAACCGGAACACGCTGTGCAGCGCCGATGAGTTTGCCGTTCAGCTCTGGGATAACAAGGCCGATAGCTTTTGCAGCACCTGTGCTGTTAGGAACGATGTTGATTGCAGCTGCACGAGATCTTCTCAGATCGCCTTTACGCTGTGGTCCGTCAAGGATCATCTGATCACCTGTGTAAGCATGGATTGTAGCCATGATACCAGCCTGGATTGGAGCCAGTTTGTTCAGAGCGTCTGCCATAGGTGCAAGACAGTTTGTTGTACAAGAAGCTGCAGAGATGATGTTATCCTCTTTTGTCAGTGTCTCGTGGTTTGTATTGTAAACGATTGTAGGAAGGTCGTTTCCTGCCGGTGCAGAAATAACAACTTTCTTTGCGCCTGCATCGATATGAGCCTGTGCTTTAGCTTTGGATGTATAGAATCCTGTACACTCCAGAACTACGTCTACATCAAGCTCTCCCCATGGAAGCTCTGCTGCGTTAGCTTTAGCGTAGATTGTGATCTCTTTTCCGTTAACGATGATGGAGTTGTCTGTGAAATCTACTGTTCCATCATATTTACCCTGAGAAGAGTCATATTTCAGAAGGTGAGCAAGCATTTTTGGGCTTGTAAGGTCGTTGATTGCTACTACCTCAAATCCCTCTGCCTGGAACATCTGTCTGAATGCAAGACGTCCGATACGTCCAAATCCGTTAATTGCAACTTTTACTGCATTTGCCATTTTGAATTTTCCTCCTGCAATTTTGTAAATCATTTTTAAGCTTTTATTATCGTTAAATCTTAAACAATGCCATTATAGATAATATTGACTAAAAGTTCAAGTTTTTTTTAAAAATTTCTACATTTTTGATTAACTTTATGAGTTTTTTACAATTCGTTTGTCCGGATTCATCATTCTCACTCATAAACAGGCAAAATGAACTTTTATGACATTTTCTCTATAAAAACACTCTTTCTTTATGATTCATTGTAAAAAACAACCCGTTGTATTGCTATGGTTTTTTGTGATTGCCTGCTGTCTTTTTGCTTTTCCTTCAGCGTTTGATCACACCGCCGCCGGCCACATAATTATCTTTATAAAAAACCACTGCCTGTCCCGGTGTCACGGCTCGCACAGGGCTGGTGAAATGACAGTGAATTTCATCCGGGCCGGTCCTGCTGACGATACATTCCGTTCCCCGGTGATTGTAACGGATCTTTGTCAGAAAAACACCGGATTCGCCGATTTTCATTTCCGGGATTCCCATGAAGGTTATATTTCCTGCCGTTAATTCATTCGTAAAGACATCTTCGTGTTCTCCGACCACTACCTCATTGCTTTCGGGCCGAAGCTCGGTAACAAATACCCGCCGGCCCATGGGCAGATTTAAACCTCTGCGCTGTCCGATCGTATAATGAAGCAGCCCGCGATGTTTTCCCAGGATTTTTCCTTCTTTGCTTACGAAATTTCCTTCCGGCATACGCTCATCCGTATTGCGTTCAATAAAGGAAGCATAATCCCCATCCGGAATAAAACATATTTCCTGACTGTCATGCTTTTTCGCCACCGGTAAACCTGCTTTTTCCGCCAATGCCCGCACCTCAGGCTTAGAATATGCGCCGATCGGCAAAAGTGTATGTGATAGCTGCTCCTGGGTCAACCCATACAGGGCATAGGTCTGGTCCTTTTCTGCCGTTACGGAATTCATGATTGCATATCGTCCATTCTCTAACTTTGAAATCCGCGCATAATGTCCGGTTGCAATATAATCTGCGCCCAAAGCGCGGCTTCTTTGCAGCAAAGCCTCCCACTTCACATACCGATTACACATGATACATGGGTTCGGTGTCCTGGCTTGCAGATAATCATTGATAAAATACTGAATGACATTCTGATGAAACTCTTTTCGAAAATCCAGCACATAATAGGGAATATCCAGCACCTCTGCCACGCGGCGCGCATCCTCTGCAGCAGTAAGTCCGCCACAGCCGCCCTCTTCTTCTATATGGCAATAGTCTGAATTCTGCCAGAACTCCATGGTCACACCGATGACATTATATCCCTCTTCTTTTAAAACATAGGCTGCCGCGGAGGAATCCACACCACCGGACATACCGATCACAACTGTTTTCTTCATTATTCGTTCCTTATAGTATTTTTTAATTTTTGCAGGAAACCGTCACATCTTCCCTGCCTTCCAGCAAAGCCCTGCTCTCTGTCACCAGCTCATCCAGCATCATAGAATCTACCGCTGCTGCAATGGCGTCATTGATTCGTTTCCATACCACCTTTGTCACGCAAAGCTCTGCACTGTCACACGCCGACATGCTTTTTAGTGCATCCAGGTTCTTAAAATCCTTCAGTGCGGCAATATCCAGATTCTTCAGACCCGGAATATCTTTGATCGCAGGGCAGGAGACCGCATCCAGATTTCCCTCCAAGGCGCGCAAAACATCTCCCACGGAAATTTGTCCTGCCGGTTTGGCCAGACGATATCCGCCGCCGGCGCCGCGGACACTCTGTACCAAGCCCGCTTTTTTCAGTGAGCGCATCAGCTGTTCCAGATAACTCTCGGAAAGTTCCTGACGTTCCGCAATGCTCTGCGTGGAGACAGCCCCTTCCTCTTCATGCACGGCCAGATCAATCAGTGCCCGAAGACCATATCTTCCTTTTGTCGTAAGCTTCATATTTTTATCCTAATTCATAGTAAATTTCTGAGATTTCATAACGTTTCTAACATAGCATCAGCCCAAAACCTTGTCAAGTTTGCGCCTCAGCGTCGGAATGCCTCGTTCTTATACTCCTCCTTCACCCAGTTTCTGGTATATTCTATAAAAGTACAGCAGGCTCTGGAACAGTTTTTCATTGAACGGGTACCGATACTGATGGTCCGCCGCTGCGGCTCATCCAGCTGCATACATTTGACATTATAAGGAATATCACGCAGTAATAATTCGGGAAATATACCATATCCCAGGCCCTTACTAACCATAGAAATGGCTGCAAAATCATTATCCATAGAGAAAACTGTTTTCGGCGTAATGCCTCGTTTCCGAAAAATGGCGCCGATTGCCGTATTGGCATCAATACGCATGGAAATAAAAGGATACTCCCCCAGGCTCGCAATCGGAAATTTTTCCAGCTTTGCCATCGGATGCTCCGGTCCCACAACAGCCATCAGACTTTCCTCCAAAAGCGGAAATACATCTATTTTTGAAGTAACATCAGACCAGAAAAAACCACAGTCTACTTCTCCGTTCAGCACCATCTGTTCTGTGCGGATCGGATCTTCTTCCGAGATCAGTTCAATCTGAATATTCGGAAAATCCGCCTGAAAATTTCGCACGATATTGGGAACCCAATGGATAGAAATACTGTCAAAAATCTGAACCCTTACAACACCCTTTTCCAGACCGTTCAGCTCATTGACTGTCTGCATGAAACGATGCTCCCAGGCTTCCAGCTGCTGCATATAAGGCATTAAGGTTCTGCCCTCTCTGCTCAATCGGACACCACCATGCTCTCTGACAAATAAATTTAATCCTACCGCTTCCTCCATGGCGCTGATGATATAGCTGACACCGGCCTGTGTATAATCCAAGACTTCCGCCGCTTTGCGAAAGCTGCCGGTCTCCACCACGGTCAGAAAAACCTTTGCATTTATTTTGTCCATACTCTCTACTCTCCAAATCTATTTCATCACTTCCGAAATCGCTAGTCTGATTTTTTCTTTCCCCCAATATACCATAAGTATGCCCATAAGTAAATCTTATCACCATTCCAAGTTTTTACCATTTTTCTTTTCATTTCTTAAGAGTTATACTATTTATAAGAAGAAAAGAAAGCTATCCTTCTAAAACATTCATGCGACACGTCGCATACATTTATACAGAAAGGAGACTGGCTTATGAGCATTTTATATATGATCATTTTAATTTTAGCTTCCGTACTCCTCCTCGTTCTGGCAGGTTTTGGAGTCGTATTTTTCGGTGCATGGGCTGTATATGAGATAAAAGCAGGTCTCACAAGTCATGGAAGAGCTGTAGCTCACGGTGCTTCTGCTCCACGCCTATAGGATCAATCATCAATCTTCCGGATAGAATACATAAACAAAAACCCCTGGCCGTCACAGATTTCTGTGACACGCCGGGGGTTTTTGTTTGCTCTGCTCACTTGATGTCGCATCCCTCCGTCTGCATGCAAATCTCCACCGGACCTTTGCCTTGTATATGCAGGCATCGATTTTGTTCGGTTCTGCAAGCTGCGAAAAACTTTTTATCGACATTTATTAAGTTTGGGTGTAATATCTACTTTGATTGTACTTTAATCTATAAAAGTAAGGAATAATATACTTTTAACAGGAGATATATTTTGATATGAGTTTTAAATTTATTTCTGAATTGCCGCGTCCGGATGAGATTAAGGAGCTGATTCCCTTTTCAGACGGTCTGAAAAAGATAAAGGCTGAACGAGACGAGGAAATTCGTAAAATTTTCACCGGTGAATCTGACAAATTTCTGGTGATCATCGGACCATGTTCTGCTGATAACGAGGATGCTGTCCTGGAGTATGTAGAAAATCTGGCCAAAGTACAGGATAAGGTATCTGACAAGCTCCTTCTGATTCCTCGCATTTACACAAACAAGCCACGTACGACCGGACAGGGATACAAAGGCCTGATGCATCAGCCTGATCCGGAGAAACGTCCTGACCTGAAGGCCGGCCTCATCGCCATGCGAAAAATGCATATCCACGCTATCGAGGTTTCCGGTCTGACATCCGCAGATGAAATGCTCTATCCGGCTAACTGGAGTTATGTAGATGACTTCCTTTCTTATGTAGCGATCGGTGCCCGTTCGGTAGAAAATCAGCAGCACCGCCTCACTGCTTCCGGCATTGACATCCCTGCCGGTATGAAAAACCCAACCAGTGGTGATTTCTCCGTTATGCTGAATTCTATCATTGCAGCACAGTCAAGCCACACCTTTATCTACCGCAGCGATGAATACCAGACCTCCGGCAATCCTTTGGCGCATGCCATTCTGCGAGGCGCTACCAATAAACACGGAGATGCCATCCCGAACTATCACTTCGAGGATCTGGAACTTCTCTATGATAAATATGAGAATGTGCATGTACAGAATCGTGCCGTAATCATTGACACAAATCATTCTAACTCTGATAAAAAATATGCAATGCAGCCGCGTATCACCCGTGAGGTCCTGAACAGCCGTAAGTATGATCCGCGTATTGCGCAGATGGTAAAGGGTCTCATGATCGAAAGCTATCTGGTACCGGGCGCTCAGAAGATCGGTTGTGAGCACCATGTATACGGCAAATCCATCACAGATCCATGCCTTGGCTGGGATGAATCCGAACGTTTAATTTACGAAATTGCCGCGCTCTGCTAACCCTTTCTCAGGCAGCACCTGCCCGTCGGGAAATTTTGAGTCGGGATAAAATTCGATTTGTCTTCGCCTGCTCCCCGTACAAAGCAGCGCAGAAAATACGCTTACACTGTATAAAAAGGCATCACATTTACGATTCAAAAATCGTTTATGTGATGCCTTATTTTTCTCCGAAATTATTTTTTTACGAAAGCCATTTCAATGAATATTCAGTGATTCTACATAGGTCTGGGTTGTCGAAAGATCTGCATGACCGAGAATTTCCTGCAGGCTCTTCAGGTCCTTACCCTTCTGGATCTGATGAATAGCAAAGGAATGACGCAGTGTATGAGGCGTAATATCCTTCTCAATACCTGCCTCCTGCGCATAAGCCTTCAGTACCTTCCAGAAACCCTGACGACTCATGGGATTTCCCTGACAATTGGTAAATAAAGTCTGTGCATCCTTTCCCTTACGAAGCTGATCCCTTGCGCCGGCCAGATAATCCTCAAGCAGTTCCCTGGTAGCCGGGCTGTATGCGATCGTACGCTCACGTCCGCTATCATTACAGGTAATACAGCCAAGCTGCATATTAATATCATCCATCGTCAGATGAATCAGTTCGCTGACACGAATTCCTGTCGAATACAAAAGCTCCAGCATCGCCTTATCGCGACAGCCTTTCGCCGTTTTCAGATTCGGCTGCGCCAGAAGAAGCCGCACCTCTTCCACCGTCAGTGTCTGCGGCACTTTTTTCTCCACCTTTGGAGATTTCAGCTTTTCTGTAGGATCCTCCTGAATTCTTTTTTCTTTTACCAAATATTTAAAAAATGAGCGCAATGCAGCAATATTTCTGGAAACAGTAGCCGGAGACATATGATACTGTTCCAGATATAAAACATAGGAATTCAGATTTGTCTCATTTACCTCTTCTATTTCCATAATGTCATTCTCAGAAAAATAAGCTGCTGCCTTTTTCAGATCACGCTCGTATGACACCTGTGTATTATAAGATTTCTTTTTTACGTCCTTTAAATATGCGATGTAATTTTCAATTGCATTTATCATTATTTCTTCCGCCCTCATTCATATCTCAGATTCTCTTATTTTATGTCATCTGAACAAAAATTATTATAATCGTAGTGCGTCATATTTGCAAACCTATTTTTTCCTATATTTGCAAGGATTTTCAGTCATTTTGGCAAAAAAATACAAGATACATGGGTTAACATATTCCGTCTCCCACAATATCTTGTATAAAAATTTTTATTCTTCTTTTTCCGACGTTTCGTCTGCACCTTCTGCTGCTGTCTCTTCCTCTTCTGCAGTCTCTTCCTGCCCGATGCTTCCCGCTCTGGCGATGAGTTCCTTTCGCTGTCTCGCGGCCTCCTCTTCTCCAAGTCGATCCCAATCCTTTGCCTCGGCCTGGGCTTTCATATACTGTCTTACGACCAAAGATAATGCAAAAACACCGCCTGCGATCAGAATAAGACTTAAAACAATCAGCAAAGGACTGCCTTCATCGCCATCGATCACGATATTTTTAAATACAACAACGCCCTGCAAGAGCGCATAGCCGCCTGCAACCAGATACAGAATATAGTTAAAACCAGGCTTCTCCTGCTCCTCCGGCAGATCCTGCTCTTCTTCCTCCGCCTCTACAGCCTTGATCTCCAGCTCTTTTTTCTCTTCCAACATACCACTATCTCTCCTTGTTACACTCCGCATCTCTATAGGATCTCCGGCAAGAGATCCGATGCCCTTTCTTTTTTCACTGTCCAAAAATATAATTTCGCAGTTCACCGTCAAGTATACCATCAATCACTCTGCATGAGCAAGCTTAATCCGCAATCTTCTACCTGTCCGCATACAGCTGCGCCCAGCCATTCAGCCATAGTTTTTCCATCCACTCTTCCGCTATAAAAATGTCTCTTACGTACCACTGTATGAATCGTGCCGCCCACATGCAACAGCGGATTTTTCCAAGGATAAATATATATCCCAAAGGCCGGTGTGATTTCCTTTAGCGATATTACCATCTCCTGCAGCTGCGCAAAAAAGAGCGCCTGCATTTCCGCATCGGATTCATATCTTTGGTGCAGCATATCATTCATATAAGCGCTCAAAAGATAGTCGTGTGTTGAGCCTGCATAAAGATAGGTAAATCGATCTCCATACTTTTCATACAGTGCTCTGTACCACTCCACTGTCAGATTCGGTCCATGCACTGCCTGATAGAACTTTCGCTCGCTTTTCCATACCTGGCAGATTGTCTCCTGCCATTTTCCAAAAAGCAACTGTCCGCTATCTGACAGCAATGTAATCTGATCGCATTCCGGATAATACACATCCGCCACTTCCCCCGCCAGCGCAGGGACCGCAAAGGCACCGGCACTGTCTCCCGCCATCAAAATTTCATTTACAGCAGGAAAAAAAAGCCTTGCGATCCGCATGCTTTCCCGAAAATTCCTATGTCCGTAAAAATACTGGGCTCTCTGTATTTTTTCTGTATCGCTCCCTTTTTCTGTCCCCGGCTTTTGTTTTTCTTCCGAAAAATATAAAACATTATTTCCGATATGAAAATCACCGGTTGCATAGGTAATCACGACAAAAGACCATTCATCGAAAGGATTGTTCCTATTTCCAATTTCCGTAATCCCCGCATTGATATTCATAATTTGCGTAAAAGGGCGCAGATTATTCCAGTAATAATTCGGCAAACCTGCCGCCACCGCCCCACCGGTCACCGGTCTGGCCGCCGTATATTCATTCCAGGCCACACCACCGCCGGAAAGAAAAATACATAGCTTGGTCAGATCAGCAATTTTTATGTAGATATGATATTCAGAACCGTCTCCGCTTCGCCCGCCTTCCACGGGGACCCGGTACCAGGTCTGCTTTCGGGGACTCCCCGCAAGTAAAGGCGCCTCGAAAAAATGCTCTATGCCTGCGCTGATCCGATGCTCCACCAGCTCTCCCACTTTATAGGATATTCTTCCCTTCATTTCTTTTATCCTCTACTCATCTGCTGTCTAAAGCATAACACGAACCTAAGTTCAAGTCTCGCTCCTGAGAAAGTTTGTTTTTCCCACACCTGAAGACACCCGGAGGGCGTGCAGCGCTGGAGGGGGACATCTACTTATGAGTTATATGCCTTACAGATTCAGGGCTCGGTGCAAGGCTTCCCGCAGTGCGTGAAATCCAAAGATCAGAAAACCCAGGCCTGTAACAGCCAGAATGGCCATACTGCAAATAGCCGGCATTGGGAAGTTATTTTGTCCGAAAAAGAAAATCTGAATCAATGACAAAACAGCTGTACAGGCAGGATAAATAATGAACTCATCCAGATACATTCCCAATCCTTTGCCGATACTAAACTGTGTGATCACTGCCACCGGGAACAAAATCGGATTCACCCAGGTCACTGACCATCCATGCATTCCCGTTACCCTGTCTATCATATACAATAAAAGAATGAACAGAAGCAGTTCCACAGACACCAGATGTATCGGATTATAACGATATCTGCATCCCACTGCCAGGTCTACCCAGGTGATTGCCAGAATCAGCATCGTAAGCCATGCCCACATCTGCTTTCCCGGCAAGGCCAGCATCAGGACGCAAAGCACAATGCAGCAGACCAGCACGATAAAGGCTGCAACCTTCAGCAGTAAGGGAAATGTCCTTTTTTTACTGCGAATCACCGGAAAGGCTGCTGCCTCCATATCAGGTTCGCCAGTAAGTTCTCCCTCACATAGTGGGCAGCATTTCTTCATTCCTGTGATAGCTATATTACATCTATTACAAAATTGCATATTCTACCTCTCAAAATCCCTACGCATCCGCGCGGAGCCTTTAACTCCGAAGGGGATTGGATTTTCTCCTGCTTAAAGCTTGTTTAAGGCCCTCCTGCAGACATCCTAAGGGCGTGCAGCGCAGGAAGGAGATTTCTCATCTGTGTTAAAATCGCTTGTGGAAAGCTCCACCTGCATACCCATATCTGTTAACCTGCGAAAGAAATGCTTCATGATCTCGTGATTTCGAAAAGCCGAAGTTACCCCGAAAACCAGCTGATCCCCGAAAGAGCTCACACAGATCTGCATATTTTCCGCCGCCATAAAGCTGACAAATTTATGTATATAGGGCACTGCAGCCTGCGGCATATTCACCTTTCCTACATTAGAAAGGGTCATCGTCACTTCACGTTTTCTGGCATTATTAAATCCCGCAACCACGATATCCTTCAGCTTCAAAGGCGCCACCTTGATTCCCCAGTTATTTTCCAATGCAGAATAAGAATTCATGGATGCAAATACCTTCTCTTCTGTCAATTCCCGCCGAAAAGTATCTCTGACCGCGGGAATAATATCCTCCAAACTTCCATGATAATTTTCCGGATGGTAAACCACATCCATCACCCCGAAGAAATTTCTCGTGGTTTCTGACGGAAAATAATTCCGCAGATTAACCGGGATGGCTATCACGATCGGATACTTATAATCCCTCACCCGCATCTCCCGCAGGATAGATTCAATCAGGATAGAGGCCGCCAGCACCGCCAGCGTTGTATGATAGCTTCTGGCCAGCTGCAGAAATTGCTGTACTGAAAGTGTAGCTTCTAACAAATGCAATTTCACATTTTCATCCCGTTCTCCCCTGATCTGCCAGGCCCGCTCATTCGCGGAGGCCACGGAAGGCACAAGACCTGCATTTTTCTGTTTCTCATAAAATTTTCCGAAAGCATCATCCTTTTTCTCATGCACCGAAGCCTGATTCCACTCCAGCTGCGCGTCCGTCAGCGAATATTTGGCTGCCAGATAACGCAAAACAATGGCTTTTAGAAATTCAAATGCGCCGGTACCGTCACTAAGCGCATGGTACATTTCCAGATTGATTCTTTTCTTATAGTAATTAAGACGATACAAAGGATTACGTTTTCCCGGTCGATACAAGGCACTGCAGGCAGGCAGATTATCCTCCGTCACGACAACTCTCTGATCCGTCTCCACCAGATAATACCAAAACAAGCCCTTACGCAGATAGGACTGAAAATGCGGAAATTCCGGAATCGTATCATCCAAAGCCTTTTGTAAAAGTGCCGGATCTACTTCTTCCTTCAATTCACAGACCAAACGGAATACCCGATTATCCGTTCCTGCCTCCGTTGACGGAACGATTTTCGCCGCATTATCCAGTTTATACCATTTTCTTCCCGCCACAGCTATACCTCTTCGTCATATGACTTCTTTCAGAAGACCTACTGCCTCCTACTGCGTCCTAACCGTGCACTGTATATTCTTACACCGGCCAGGTCTGCAATCTTTATCCCTCTTAAGCAGACCTTCTCCTTCTGCTCCCCTGCCCCTTTCCCGCGAGCTGTCTGTGTCCATCAGCATCACAGGACAGCCGCCCGGGGAAGCTCCTTCTGAATTATACTCTAGCAAAGCAAAAAAAGAAAGCCGGGACCACAGCGCTAACGAAGAGCGCTGCGATTTTGTATTGAAAATAGCATTGTCATTCGCGAAAAGGATTGCCCCTTCCTCGCTTGATTTATTTGTTTTAAATAATTTAATTTTCCTCTTTACAAATCAAAAAGACGGTGGTATTATCTAAACATGGTTAGAAAGAACTAACTAAGCTGCATACAAAAATCCTTTCAAATCAAAATGTGATGGACGGTGCACAACGTTCATCGCAAATTCCTGACAATAGCGGGGCCATGCACAGCCCCGTTATCTAAGGGATTTTGGTTAGCAAAAGCTAATTTTTTACCCGCCATATGTAATGTATGCACAATATATTCGATCTATATTCAATTTTATAAAGAAATAGATTACCCATCATTAAAGGCAGGAAGCGCTCATCACGCTTCTTGCCTCCTCCTCATTTATAGCCGGAAAATAAAGGATGCGGTCCAGCTGATCAAGTGCTGAATCGCATCCTTTTCTTATTTCATCATTCGAATCCCTTAACCCAGACCCTGCCTACATCTTTAGGCCTCGCAGCGGAGTCCTGCTTTAGCAGAGACCGGAGATTGTTTATCTTCCTTCAGATAATCGCGCATGCTCAAGCCACTGATGACCATAGTCGAAATATTATGCATGACGGACGTCGTCTGCGGTGCCAGAATACCAAATATTCCAAGCCCCATCAAGCTTGTATTAAAACCGAGAATAAAACGATAATTTCCATTTACTCTCGCCATCATGCCTTTCGTCAATTCCCGCAGTACAGTCAGATCTGATAAATCCTCTGTCAGCAAAGTAATATCTGCTACCTCTTTGGCCAGATCAGAAGAATCCTTCATCGCAATGGACACATCCGCCGCTGCCAGAGCCGGTGAATCGTTAATACCATCTCCGACCATGACCACTGTCCTGCCCTCAGCCTTCAGTTTTTCGACCATTTCAGCCTTATCTTCCGGCAAAACCTGCGCATAATAACGGTCAATGCCCAGCTCGCAGGCCACGCGCTTTGCGGCAGCCTCGCCATCTCCTGTCATCATGATAATGTTACGGAATCCCGCCTTATGAAGATTTTCAATTACTTCCTTCGCATTTTCTCTGACCGGATCCTCAATACCGATCATCCCGATGACTCTGCCGCCGGTGGCCAGATAAATCACAGAAAGCCCCTGCATTTCCTCTTCTTCTGCTCTTTGCACTTCCTCTGTGCAGGCATTTCCTTCATCCTCAAAGATAAAATGTCTGCTGCCGATCTGCGTACGTTTTCCATCCAGCATTGTACTGATGCCATGTGCTACGATATATTCTACTTTCGTATGTCGCTCAGCATGAATAAGTCCTTCTTCTGCCGCTTTATTCACCACAGCCTTCGCCACGCTGTGTGGGAAATGCTCCTCCAGGCAGGCGGCGTCCCGCAGAACTTCTTCCCTGCTATATCCTTCAAAGGACAAAACCTTCGCCACCTTCGGTGATGCGGACGTTAAGGTCCCGGTCTTATCGAAGAGAATCGTATCCGCAAAGGCATAATTCTCCAGGTACTTCCCGCCTTTGACCAGCATCTTATGGTCTGCTGCTTCACGCATAGCGGATATAATGGAAATCGGAATCGAAAGCTTTAATGCACAGGAATAATCCACCATCAGCACAGACATAGCCTTGGTAAGATTCTTTGTCAGCAAATAGGTTGCTGCGGACGTAATAAAGCTAAATGGTACAATACTATCCGCAAGTCTTTCTGCCTTTCCCTGCATATTTGCCTTCAAACTCTCTGAGTTATCGATCATACTGATAATATTTGCAATGCGACTCTCGTTTGTGGTTTTTGTAACCCGGATGACCACTTCGCCGTCTTCCACTACAGTGCCTGCAAAAACAGTCTTATCCGCGGATTTATGCACTGCGGCTGATTCACCTGTCAGTGACGATTCATTGACCATACAATCGCCTGTAAGGACAAGACCATCCACCGGGATCATATTTCCCGCATGCATTCGAATACAATCACCGGCCTGCACTGTTTTCAGAGCTACCTTCACATCAGCCCCATCTGTCACCAGCCATACCGTATCTACATTCATAGATAAGCTTTCTGCCAGGGCATCATCTGTCTGTTTGCGGGTATATTCCTCCAATCGATCACTGATCCGCAGCAAAAACATGATTGATCCGGCCGTTTCCGGTGAGTTCTGCACAAATGCAGCAATAATAGAAGCTGCATCCAGCACCTCCACATTCACTTTTCCGCTGCAAAGCGCTTTCACACCCTTCCAGATGAACCCGCTTGCCCTGTAGATTCTGTTGATCATACGAAGCGGAAGCGGGAGAAGCCATTTAAAAGCATAATGTGTCAATGTCATGGAAATGATATCATTGACGAAATCATCTGTCGTCTCTCGTTTCCGAATAGCATCATTCATCTTTCCCGTCGGTAAGGCATCTTTTTTTAATTCCTTCAGCAGTTTCAGTATTTCCGCCTTACGAACACCTTCATTGTAACAAATAAGGAGGCTTCCATTTTTGCTGGACGCCTCCACACGCTCAATACCGGCTTTGCAGTTCAGCATCTCTTCGATGCCATATCCCTGCTCCTTCGTAAATGCATACATACCAAAACGCACACGCAGCCTGCCCGGCTGATTACATACGATCTGATATTTCATAATGCTCTCCCATCTACCGGATTTATTCGGATTTACTCTTCCTCTGCAGCTACTTTTGCTTTCGCCTCTTCGTAGATATCTGTGGCATCCTCTTTCATGCTCTGAATTTCAGCGCTGACTGCATCCTTTGTCTGCATTCCGCAGGCAACACCCTTTACAGCAATCTTTCTGGCTGTTTTACTCTTTACAAACATACCTGCTACAGCACCACCGATGAACATCCATAATTTTTTATTTTCAAACATAATATTTTCCTCCTGTTAAATACGGTTTTTCTCTGTCATTAAAGATGATTCTATGCCTTCATCTATTCCTTAGTCAACGCTAAATTGTGTGCAAATTATATACTTTTCTGCTTTTTTGTCTATTTAATTGTTTTAATCGTCTAATCCAACGCTTCAATTTACCGATTTGTTTTAACTAATAGCACAATTTAATAATTTGCTTTAACTAATATTTTGCCGCTAAAGTTTGTTGCATCTAACAATTTCAATTTAATCTAAAGCAGTTCTTCTGTCAATAGTATGTTTTTCTAAAAGGAATTCTTTTTTTTCACACGAAAAAACCTCTTGCATTTCTGCAAGAGGTTTTTCTTAACGACCCAGAACGGACTCGAACCGTCGACCTCCGCCGTGACAGGGCGGCGCTCTAACCAACTGAGCCACTGGGCCATATGCTATTCTCGCTTTCGCGAATGGATCTTCGGGGACTCGAACCCAGGACCGACCGGTTATGAGCCGGTTGCTCTAACCAACTGAGCTAAAGATCCAAAAAGCCGATGATCGGACTCGAACCGATAACCTGCTGATTACAAATCAGCTGCTCTGCCAATTGAGCCACATCGGCTTAAAGCTTTTTCGGAGCTCGTTGGCTTCCTTCGGAAGCAGAATCCCTTTACTCCTGTGCTGTTCAGTTTTATCTGCGTCAGCAACAATAAGATATTAACACGAACGCCCATTTCGTGCAAGTACTTTTTTCTTTTTATAAGGATAATTTCTTTTTTTCAGCCAGCCTTTTCATCTCGGCGGCATTCTCCCGGACAGCCTGCGTGATTTCGGCGCCGCCCAGAATACGAGCCAGTTCTTCGACAGAATCCATCTCTGACAATTCACGTATCTCACTGATCGTTGCACCTTCCTGCACTGATTTTTCAATCAGAAAATGCTCATCGGCCATGGCTGCGATCTGTGGCAGATGCGTAATACAGATCACCTGATGATGTCGTCCGATACGCGCCATTTTTTCGGATACCATCTGTGCGGTACGTCCACTGATACCTGTGTCAATCTCATCAAATATCAGAGTCTCCGTGTCATCTTTATCTGCCAGCAGGGTTTTGATGGCCAGCATAATACGGGAAAGCTCACCACCGGAAACGACCTTGTTCAGCGGGCGCACAGGCTCACCCGGATTTGTAGAAATCTCAAAACGGATCTCATCATAGCCATTTGCCGTATAGCGGGCTGTTTTTCCGAATGAAATCTCAAAATCTGCTGAGAGAAAATTCAGATCCTTCAGACCCTGCGCAATCTGCTCAGCCAGCTCCTTTGCATATTTCTGACGTTCTTTGGAAAGAGCGGCAGATGTTTTTTGAAGCAGGGCTTCTGCCTGCGCCTGTTTTTTCTCCAGGGCTACTTTTCGCGCGGCGAAATTCTGCATCTCTTCGAGACGTACTTCCTGTTTTTCTTTATAAGCCAGGATTGCTTCAATGCTTTTTCCGTATTTGTCTTTCAGCTTATTGATCAGATTCAGACGCTGTTCCACCTCATAGAATTCTTCCTCCGAGAAGGTAAAGGAGGCGATATAATCTGCAATCTCTCTGTTAAAATCATTCAGCAGGCTTTCGACATCTGCAAGTATGCTTTCCGGCGCCTGTAGTGACTCATCGTACTGCGTTACACCTGAAAGCTCCCGCAGCGCTCTGCTGATTCCTTCCCCGGCCTGATCAGCGGTCAGGTCATAGACCTGCTGCAGAGTTTCTGCGATCTTTTTTCCATTAGACATACGGCGATAATCCTTCTCCAGTTCCTCATCCTCGCCGATGCAAAGACCCGCCTCTTCGATTTCATTTACTTCAAAAGTCAGAAAGGAGATTTCACGCTCCCGCTCCTGCTCATTGAGCTGATAAGCCGCAAGCGCTTTCTCCACCGCCTTATATGCTGCGTAGGACTTTTCCACTTCCAGCTTCAAGGGCTGCAGCTTTTCTTTTCCGTATTCGTCCAGAATAGCCAGCTGACGATCTTCATACAATAATGACTGATGCTCATGCTGTCCGTGTATATCCAGCAGCAGAGCAGAAATTTTTCGAATCATGGCAACTGTCGTTGTCTCTCCATTGATCCGGTTTATGGTTCTGCCATTCTGCATTTTTCGGGAAATGATCAGCTGTCCGTCCTCCGGCTCCACGCCCATCTCTGTAAGCCGGCCTGAAAGCTTTTCATTTTCAATCTGGAAGATGAGTTCCACAAGGGCTGTGTCCGCACCCTCGCGAAGCATTTCTTTATTCATCTTTTGTCCCAATGCCACATTGATGGAGCCGATCAGAATGGATTTTCCTGCACCGGTTTCACCCGTCAGGATATTTAATCCCGGTCCAAAGGTCACTTCTGATTCATCGATCAGGGCCAGATTTTTCACATGAAGCTGTGTAAGCATATATTTCTCCTCTTCTGCCGCCCGGAACTTACCTGCCGGCATCTTTTTTGCCTTATCACTATAGCATAATTTATGTCGCTTTCTCAATATCCGTCCCGGACACTTTTTCACGTACTGAAGCAATTCAACGCAGTAGGAGTCCTTTTTCGAGTCGCTTTGCGTAAGCAGGACTTAGAAGTAAAGCGGACATTCGCAATCCGCTTCGCTTTTTGCTCGTTAAAAGATAAAGCAGAATTGCTCCCCGGCTTCTGCCGCTTTCGCAATCCTGCTTTATTAACAGTTCTTATCTACGCAAAGTAGCTCGGAAAGGAAAACCTGCTACCTTCAGACATCGCCGCAAAGGTGCCTGACACCTCCGGCAGTTCTCCGAAATTATGCCACAAGGTCTTTGAATTTCTTCTTTGCCTGCTCTGCATCTTCATTACTGCGGCAGGCACACATAATGGTATTGTCACCGGCAATACTGCCTACGATTTCATCCCAGCCCAGTTCGTCAATAACTGCGGCCGCTGCCATGGCCATACCGGGATGTGTTTTGATCACCAGCATATTACAGGCTGTATCCATTGATACAAAGGAATCACGAAATACCCTGATCTTTCGATTATCGCCGTTTTTCGGTGTCTCACTTTCCACATAATAGGATGTTCCCTTTTCTCCGGCAATTTTCGTCAGCTTCAGTTGACGAATATCTCTCGATACCGTGGCCTGTGTCACCGCAAAGCCACGCTCATTCAGTTTCTTTACAATGTCTTCCTGTTTTTCAATTTTTGATTCATGAATCAGTTTTAAAATTTCGACATGTCTTGCGTTCTTCATAGCCACTCCCTTTTTTCATTTCTGTTAATAAGAAAGTTTAATTTCCTGTCACCTATGCTCCCGAATATTTTACACTGCCGCTAAGTCGTATCGGCTTTCGTTTTATACTCTAGCCAGACTCGCAAACGCTTCGCTTTTGCTCATTAAAAGATCGGCTGCTTAAAGCGATCCCATCTTTCTGCGCAAGGTTTCCATAAAGCTATCATTATGTATTTTTAATACCAGCGCATCTTTTTTGGATTTTCGAATAACGATACGATCACCGGTCCTTGCTTCTGTTTTCACATCTCCATCATAGAGAACGACTGCGCTGACGATCTCATCGTCTCGTCCCGGACCAATGCTCACCGTGATCACATCCGTATCCGGAAAAACAACACTGCGGCTATTCAATGTATGTGCCGCTAATGGTGTCATCAAAAATAGGGATGCCTGTGGTGAAATAATCGGACCGCCGACAGAAAGACTGTATCCGGTAGAACCGGTTGGCGTAGCAATGATCATTCCATCCGCCTTATATCTGTTCATAAAAGAACCGTTGACTGAATTACTCAGCTTCAACATTCCCATATCACTTCTCCTGATCACGATATCATTCATGGCAATGCTTTCGCCCAGTTTTTCTGAACCCCGATAAATCGTACCCTCCAGCATCATGCGCTTTTCCAGCATATACTCATCATTGATCAAATGACGCAGCGCATAATAGATGGAACGGCGATCAATTTCTGCCAGGTAGCCCAGCGTTCCCAGATTAATTCCCAGGATAGGTATTTGCCGGTCTACGCAATCAACAGCTGACCGGATCATTGTACCGTCGCCTCCCAGGACAATGATACATTCTACATCTTCCGGAATTTTTTGCGGATCCGTATAACGATATTTGCCTTCCGGATCTGCTTCGCTCTCCTCGCGAACATAAGAATGTACCTTCTGCTCCTCCAGATATCGCACGATCGACATCGTCAATTCGCCCCCCGGATCTTTCACCGGGTTCGTTATGATATAGAATTTACGCATATTTCACCTTTATTTACTACGCAGCTGTTCGTGGGCTTTTTTCACAGTTGCTTTGATCAACTCCGGCATACGCTCCGGCGGAATAGCTTCAAGAGCCTCTTCCTCTGTGTCAGCAGCTTTCTGATCTGCAGCATCATTAAGCTCATCATGCACAGAGGCATCCGTTTTCATCCCTTCCATCGCACTTTCGCCTGACGCATCCGCAGCAATTACAGCCTTCGTGCTTGTATTCTTCTGCATGTAGATCAGATATTCAATATTTCCTTCCGGACCTTTGATCGGAGAATAATCCAGACCAAGAATCCGAAAGCCTATGCTCTGCGCATAAAGGGCAACGGCATAGATCACTTCCTCGTGCACCTCAGGCTCACGAACCACACCCTTCTTTCCGACCTTTTCTCTCCCCGCCTCGAACTGGGGCTTGATCAGACAAACGATCCTGCCATCCTCCGTCATCAGCTCTCGCACCGGCGTAAGCACCTTGGTCAGGGAAATAAATGATACATCGATGGACACAAAGGCCGGCAATTCCTCTATATCCTCCTGCACTACATAGCGTATATTGGTCTTTTCCATACAGACGACCCGTGGATCTTCACGCAGCTTCCAGGCCAGCTGACCCTTGCCCACGTCCACGGAATAAACCTTTGCGGCACCATTCTGAAGCATACAATCCGTAAAACCGCCGGTGGAGGCGCCCACATCCATGCAGACATCCCCTTCCAGATGCAGAGCAAATACATCCACAGCTTTCGCCAGCTTCAGACCGCCGCGCCCCACAAAGGGAATGGGGTTTCCCTTCCAGGTAATCTCCGCATCTGTCGGAAATTTCATGCCTGCCTTGTCTTCTTTCTGTCCGTTTACAAAAATCTCTCCCGCCATGATGATCGCTTTCGCTTTTTCTCTGGATTGCGCAAAACCGTTTTCCATGACCAGGATGTCGAGTCTTTCTTTCATATATTTATTTCTTTCTGTATGCCAGCGTCTGCAGAAGCTGTTCCAGGAATTCCTTTTCACCCGGTAATGTTTCCAACAGACGTATTGCCTCATTCGTCAATGCTGCTACCTTTGCGCGGGCCTGTTCTAATCCCACCAGGTTCACATAGGTAATCTTTTCATTTTTCTCATCAGAATGCACCGGTTTGCCAAGCTCCTCATCGGTAGAAATCACATCCAGCACATCATCCTGAATCTGGAAGGCCAAGCCGATTTTTTCTGCAATTTCCTCCACGCAGACGATCTCACCCTTTTGCGCGCCGCCAAGGATCGCGCCGATCATCATAGGTGCTTCGATCAAGGCAGCTGTTTTATGCTTATGAATATAATCCAACATCTCCAGATCCGGTGTGAGATTACCTCTCTTCTCATTCTCTACGTCCACACTCTGTCCGCCCAGCATACCATAAATGCCGGCTTTTTCACTGAGTACCTTCATCGCCATAAAAAGCTTTTCCCTATCTGCGTTATAACGAAAGGCTTCCAGCGCTGTTTCGTAAGCATAGTTCAGGATGGCATCCCCGCAAAGCACACCCATCGCCTCACCATATACGGCATGGGTTGTTTTTTTGCCCCGGCGCAATTCATCATTATCGATGGCCGGCAGGTCATCATGCACCAGTGAGCTGGTGTGAATCATTTCAATGGCAGCCATAAACGGCTCGATCACTGCTTTATTACCGCCAAACATGCGGTAGGTCTCCAGCATCAGAATCGGACGCAAACGTTTGCCGCCGGCCTGCATACTGTATACCATAGATGCATACAAGGTCGCAGGACATTTATCCTTCTTCGGAAGAAAAGAGTCGATCACACCCTCTACATACTCTACTCTCTGCGTCAATTTTTCATTAAAAATCAAAGAATTCTCCATTATCATTCACCTGCAGCATTTTCTTTTCAACGGTATCTATTTTTTCACTACATGATTTTAAGAGTTCCATACCCTGCTTATAAAGCCGAAGGGAGTCTTCCAGCGAAATGTCTCTGTTTTCAAGCTGCTCTGCCAGTTCATCCAGCAAGGCAAAGGATTCCTCCAGGGACAAGTCTTCCCTTTCTTCTGTCTCTTCTATTAATTCCTTCGTATCTAATTCCTTCATTTTTTCTCCTGCGAACTTACTGCTCCCCCAAGAGCTGCTTTTTAAGAGTTCCATTCAGGAAGGCCTCAGGCCTTCTTGCCGCGGCGCAGCCAAACCGCAAAAGTGCTTTCCCACTGAGGGAAATAAGCCTGTTTACGTTAAGGACCCTGCAAGGGGACTTTCACTGCCTTCAAAAACCTTCTCGCGGCAATCAAGTACCTGCGCCTGCATAACACCATCACGCAAGTACAGATTCACTTTTTCTCCGATCTGAATGTGTCGGATCGAAGAGACCGTTTTTCCTGCTTCATTCTCTACATGCGCATAGCCGTGATTCAGCTTGGTCAGCGGCGATAAGCCTTCGTACTTCTGAATCAGCAGCTGCAAACGATGTCTGCCGCGCATAAGCTGTTCTTTTTCTGCCTGCTGCAAACGATTTTGAAGACGCTGCAGCTGCTCTTTTTGTTCACGGATCTTATGGGCCGGCGCCAGATATGTCCACCTGGTTCGCCTTGCCGCAATCTCTTCCCTGGCCTGCCGCAGGCGATAATCCATATCTAATTGCAGGCGACGTTCGTATTGCTCTATTTTCTGTAAAAGCTCTGTGATGTCCGCCACTGCCAGTTCTGCCGCCGCCGATGGGGTCGGCGCTCTCAGGTCTGCCACATAATCCGCAATGGTCGTATCCGTCTCATGTCCCACCGCAGAAATGACCGGCGTCTGACATTGGAAAATAGCGCGTGCCACCATTTCTTCATTGAATGCCCAGAGGTCTTCGATGGAGCCGCCGCCGCGGCCGACGATGATACAATCCAGTCCCAGGGCGTCCAGAGTTTCAATTCCCCGCACAATGCTTTCCTTTGCACCCTCACCCTGCACCAGAGCCGGATACAATATCAGCTGAATATATGGGTTTCTGCGCAGGGAAATATTGCGGATATCCTGAATAGCCGCACCTGTCGGTGCAGTCACAATGCCAAGCTTTTTCACATATTTGGGAATCGGCTGTTTATAGATAGCATCAAACATGCCCATTTCCTTCAATTCCTGCTTCAATGCCAGAAAGCGTTCATACAGAACGCCGGCGCCCTGCAGCTGGATTTGCTTCGCATAGAGCTGATACCTGCCGTCCCTCTCGAAACAGTCAATGCTGCCGGTGACGACCACACGGTCTCCCTCTTTCATACGAAAAGCCAGTCCACGACGTGCACTGGCAAACATAATACAGGACATAGCGGAAGCCTCATCCTTTAATGTAAAATAAATATGTCCCGAACGGTGATAGGTGCAATTACTGACTTCTCCGCTGACAGAAATCCGTCTGAGCACAAAATCCTGGGCAAACATATTTTTTATATATGAATTTACCTGCTTGACAGAATAAATGCTTCCCACCTGTGATTACGCTTCACTTTCTTTCGCAATTTTTCCAAGAATTCCATTAATAAATTTCGGTGAACCATCCTCGCCATAAACCTTTGCCAGTTCAACCGCTTCATTGATTGCTACACCGGCCGGAACCTGTTCATCGTATTTCACTTCATATACGGCCAGTCGCAGAATATTCAGGTCTGCCTTAGCCATACGTTTCGTTCTCCAGCCGTCGCTCACCTGATTCAAGAGCGCATCGATCTCCGGAATTTTCTCTGCGATTGCTTTATATTTCGTACGAATATAAGACTCATCCTCTGCCTTTACCGTCGTCTTATATTCGATCATGCTGGCATCACTCTTTAAATCTTCGATGTAAAGGTCCAGCTGTTCATCCAAATCCTTTTCTGCATCATAAAACTGTGAAATAAACAACAGTATGAAAATAGTTTCTCTGAGTTCTCTACGCTTCATATATATTCCCTCATTCGTATTTCAAAAAGCTCCTCGGCACAGCTTTCGTCACATGCTCAATACTACCGTTATTATAGCAAAAACTATCCTGAGATGCTACCGGCATTAGTTTTTGCTGAATTCCTCAAGCTGCAGACCTTCGTTTCTCTCCAGTGTCATGCCAACACTCCAGTAATTGATAAAGAGCAGCAGCGGATTTTCATGCATATCTTTGACAATCTTCATGTCTGATGTACCTGTCAGCGTATCCAGATTTACCTCATCCTTATTAACGATCCAGCGGATGTATTCATACGGCAGCATATCCAGACGAATTTCGACATTATACTCATTCTCCAGACGGAATTTCAACACGTCGAACTGCAGTACACCGACAACGCCGACGATAATTTCTTCCATACCGCCTTTTACTTCCTGGAAAATCTGAATAGCACCTTCCTGGGCGATCTGACGGATACCCTTCACGAACTGTTTACGCTTCATGGAATCAATCAGTGCCACACGGGCAAAATGCTCCGGCGCAAAGGTTGGAATGCCTTCGTATTTAAACTTATGTCCCGGCATACATACAGTATCGCCGATGGCGAAAATACCCGGATCGAATACTCCGATGATGTCGCCGCCATAGGCCTCAGATACTACATGACGGTCATCTGCCATCATCTGCTGTGGCTGCAGCAGTCTCATCTTTTTATTTCCCTGTACGTGGAAAATTTCTTTATCTGCCTGGAATTTTCCTGAGCAGACACGCATAAAGGCAATTCTGTCACGATGATTTTTATTCATATTTGCCTGGATTTTAAATACAAATGCTGAAAAATCCTCTTTCATCGGATCGATGATTCCCTCATCTGCCATTCTCGGCAGCGGAGATGTCGTCATCTGCAGGAAATGTGTCAGGAAAGTCTCTACACCGAAATTAGTCAGTGCTGAACCAAAGAATACCGGAGAGAGTTCTCCCCTGCTGACAGCCTCCTGGTCAAACTCTGCAGATGCGCCATCAAGCAATTCAATCTCCTCCTCAAGGAAATCCTTCTGATCCTCCGAGATCACATCCAGAAGATGCGGATCCTCCAGATCAATTTCCTCCTCGATACCCTCTTTCGTACCCTTTTCCGTGCCGGTAAAGGTCAGCACCTTGTTCGTAAAACGATCATAGACACCACGGAAATTTTTTCCGGAACCGATCGGCCAGTTGATCGGACAGGTCGCAATACCAAGCTCCTTCTCCACTTCATCTACCAGATCAAAGGTGTCTCTGGCATCACGGTCCATTTTATTAATAAAAGTAAATACCGGAATATGACGCATAGCACAAACTTTAAAAAGCTTTCTGGTCTGCGCCTCGACACCCTTGCTTCCGTCAATGACCATAACTGCAGAATCAGCTGCCATCAAGGTTCTGTAGGTATCCTCTGAGAAGTCCTGGTGTCCCGGTGTATCCAGAATATTAATACAGAAACCATTGTACTGGAACTGCATAACAGATGAAGTAACAGAAATACCTCTCTGTTTTTCAATTTCCATCCAGTCAGAAACCGCATGACGTGCTGTCGCCTTTCCCTTTACGGAACCGGCAAGGTTAATGGCACCGCCGTAAAGCAAAAATTTCTCTGTCAATGTAGTTTTACCGGCATCCGGATGGGAAATGATCGCAAAGGTACGTCTTCTTCCAATTTCGTTCTTTATATCAGACATAAGTCCTCCTGTATCTCTTATGCGTAATCAAAATCAAAAAAACCTCTTCTGCGCCATTTTTGCAGAAGAGGACCTATTTTTAAATCCACTATTCAAAAAAAATGTGCGCAACGAAACTTCTCTGATATTAACACAAGCGCAGGCACTCGGCAAGGATAAATCGAAGTATTCTTTTAGCCCGTTTTAAAGAAAGAATGCTATACTGGAAAAAACGAAAGAGAAATGTGAGGTAATTTATGCGCCTTTTATTAGTAGAAGATGAAAAATCACTTTCCAGAGCTTTGGTAAAGCTGCTTGAACACAGCAACTATTCCGTAGATGCGGTATATGATGGTGAAGAAGCGCTGGCCTACCTGCAGAACGGAAATTATGACGGCGCCATTCTGGATATCATGATTCCGAAAATGGATGGCTTAACAGTGCTGAAAAATATACGTCAGCAGGGCATGCAGATTCCGATCCTGCTGCTGACAGCCCGCTCAGAGATTGAAGATAAGGTGACCGGGCTTGACTTGGGTGCGAACGATTATCTGACCAAGCCCTTTGCGCCGCCGGAGCTTCTTGCGCGGATCCGCGCTATGCTGCGTACCGGCTCTGCTGCTACCATCGATAATACACTCAGCATGGGAAATATCACCTTAAACACAAGTACCTTTGACCTTTCCTCTCCTTACGGCAGCTATCGTCTGGCCAACAAAGAATTCCAGATGATGGAAATGATGATGCGCAATCAGCGCAATATCATTCCGACAGAACGATTTCTGGAAAAAATCTGGGGTTATGACAGCGACATTGAGATCAACATTGTCTGGGTATATATTTCCTACCTGCGTAAAAAACTGACGTCACTCCATGCCGACATAAAAATTAAAGCCACCAGAAATGCCGGCTATTCCCTGGAACAGATTTGAGGTATCTATTATGTTTAAAAGCCTGCGGCAGCGCTTCATGCTGATGTCAATGATCGCTGTATTTGTCGTACTCTTTGTGATTACCGGCCTAATCAATGTTTTGAATTACATCAACGTAGTAAATGAAGCCGATACACTTCTGGAGGTATTGGTTTCCAATGAAGGGCAGTTCCCCGGATCTACGGAAGATGAACAACAAGCACCTGTATCGGAAGCTTCCCCTGCAGAAGAAGACGGAGACTTCGACCATATGTTTTCTGAAAGCGATAGCTCTGTGATTGAAACGCCTTCCGAAAAAGATTCTTCGTCTGTGCCGGATTCCTCTCCCCGCGATAGTGAAAAAAAAGAACCAAAAGAGCCCTCTGACGACAAATTTTCACAGAATATGTCTCCGGAAACACGTTTTGAATCCAGATATTTTATGACCGTCTTTAATGATGACGGTGACTGTGTCTTTATAAAACTGGATCATATCGCTGCGGTAGATGAGGATACGGCCGAAAGCTATGCGACCCGGATCTATCAATCCTCTAAAAGCAGTGGCTTTATCAAATATTATCGTTATAATGTCAGCCTGAATTCTAATAACGAAACCATGATCATCTTTCTGGATTGTAACCGGATGCTGATCAACTTCCGCTCCTTCCTGAAAATCAGTATTGTCGTTGCCCTGGCAGGTTTTTTCTCCATTATGCTTCTGATTTTCCTCTTTTCAGGACGCATTATTCGCCCTGTACAGGAAAGCTATGAAAAGCAAAAGCGCTTTATCACAGATGCCGGTCATGAGCTGAAGACCCCTCTGACGATCATTGATGCAGATATTACCGTGTTAGAGCTGGAATCCGGCGAAAGCGAATGGATTGATGACGTACGGATACAGACATCCCGCCTGGCGCAGCTGACCAATGACCTTGTTTTTTTGTCAAAGATGGACGAGGAACAGGCTGCACTGAATATGATTGATTTCCCAATTTCAGATATTGTTTCCGAATATGCGCAGTCTTTCCGTGCCCTCGCCATTACAGAAGACAAAAATTTCTCTGCCGATATTGAACCTATGCTGGAATACTTTGGTGACACCAAAGCCATTCGCAAGCTGATTTCAATTCTTTTGGATAATGCCCTGAAATATTCGCCTTCCGGCGGTGATGTTTCCATCTCCCTGCACAAGCTGCCCAAGCACCTGGAATTAAAGGTTGCTAACAGCACCGAATATCTGAAGCAGGAAGAGATTGAGCATTTATTTGATCGTTTTTATCGTACGGATCAGTCGCGCAATTCCACAACCGGAGGCTATGGTCTGGGACTTTCCATCGCCAAAGCCGTCGTACAATCGCACAAGGGAAAAATCGCCGCAACAGCGCCGACCTCTACCTCTTTGCTGATCACTGTCACGCTCCCGATCATCAGCAGGAAATAATTTTTCTAAATCCGCTCGCTATCCGGTAAGCGTACTGCTTCCTAATTTCTTCCTTGCAAAAATTTAAAAGGAGCTGTCGCAAATGCGACAGCTCCTTTTCTATACTTTTATTTCAGCATCAGGAAGGCGCCGATATTTCCGCGTCTTCCTTTGGAGGCGCGGTGAGAGAATAAAAGTTCCGGATTACAGCAGGTACAAATATCTGTCATGGATATATGCGCCTTTTCTATACCCGCCTCTAAAAGAACGATCTCATTAGCTTTCCAGAGATCCAGCTGATATTTCCCTTTTCCTTTGTAATACATGATTTCATCTTCATGCGTTGGGAATTCTGCTTTGAAGGCTTCCGCCACATCTTCGCTGACCTCATAGCATTCCTGACAGATGGAGGGACCTATGGCGCAAATGATATCTGCTGGCTTACTTCCGTAAACCTCCTGCATTTTTTCCACTGTCACCTGTCCCATCCGGGCTACCGTGCCACGCCAGCCGGAATGTGAAAGGGCAATCGCGCGGTGATAGGGATCTACGAAAAACAGGGGTACACAATCTGCAAACATGGCCGTAAGTACAAGCCCCGGCACATTGGTCAGCATACCATCGATATCATCCATATCCTGCGGGCGGGTTACACCAATACCGGCCTCCGCCTGCGTAACCACGCGGAGATTCGTCGTGTGGGTCTGCTTTGTGGTAACGAAATCCTTTGCTTCCTTAGCAAATACCTGTCCTAGACGCTGATAATTCTCCATGACGGCTTCCTTTTCATCTCCTCTGTTAAAGCTCACATTTACAGAGGAAAAAATACCCTTGCTGGCGCCACCGTATCTGGTAGAAACACAATGCTCAATGCAGTCAATTGCCTCCAGGGCCGGAAATTTCAATACCGGAAGTGTACTTGCATCCTTATTTTCATATACACGAATTTTCAGGACCTCTCTGCCCTGCTGTCTTTTTATTTTATAATCCATATCTCTTATCTGCTGTAGCGTACTGTCAGATCACGAATACGCTCTGCCAGCTCTGCTGTAAACTGTCCCTTCGTAAGCCGCCATTTCCAGTTATCGCCCAGGGTAGAAGGCTCATTGATACGCGCCTCATTACCCAAGCCCAGATAATCCTGCATGGGAATCACTGCCAGATCTGCCACGGAAGACATGGCCATTCGTATGAAGTCCCAGCGTGTCTTTTCATCGTCTGCGCCCTCATCGCCCATGTATTTCTGAATATAATCCCGCATATATACATCCTGATTCGCCCACCATCCTGCGAAGGTTTCATTGTCATGCGTTCCGGTATAGACAACAGAATTATTCGTATAATGATGCGGCAGATATTCATTGGCCGGATCAAAGCCAAAAGCAAATTCCAGCACCTTCATGCCCGGATAGCCGACAGCTTTCAGCAAATCCCGCACAGAATCGGTCAGGAAGCCAAGGTCTTCCGCAATGACATTCATCTCACCGAAATGCGTCTTCAGTGCATTAAAAAGATCCATTCCCGGGCCAGCTTCCCACTGGCCGAATTCAGCCGTCGGGTCACCGTAAGGAATATTATAATATTCATCAAATCCGCGGAAATGATCAATACGTACTACATCGTAGAGGTAGAAGCAGTGTGACATACGGCGAATCCACCATTTATAGCCGGTCTTTTTATGATATTCCCAATCATACAAAGGATTTCCCCACAGCTGGCCTGTAACAGCAAATGCATCCGGCGGACATCCTGCCACACCGGTCGGCCTGCCTTCCTCATCGAACTGAAACAATTCCGGATTTGCCCAGGCATCCGCACTGTCCATAGCTACGTAGATTGGCACATCACCAATGATGCGTATACCTTTCTCATTCGCATAGCTCTTCAGCTCCCGCCACTGTTTCCAGAATTCAAACTGCAAAAATCTACGGAAATCCATTGCTTCTGCCAGTTCTTCCGCCATCTGTGCCAGCGCCTTCGGCTCCCGCGCGCAAAGCTCTTCCGGCCACTCCTGCCAGCTCAGCCCACCGAGCTTTTCCTTGATTGCAGCGTAGAGGCAGTAATTCTCCAGCCAGTCATTATTTTCCTTCAGGAATTTCAGATATAATGCATCCTCATTCCCTTTCTGTTCACGAAAACGAACAAATGCCTTTTCCAATACCAGGAAACGTGTTTTGTAGATACGCTCATAATCCACATAGGCAGGATACTGTCCGCAATCTGCCGCCAGACATTCTGCTTCTGTCAGCAGTCCCTCTTCTGTCAGTGTATCCAGGGAAATAAAGTACGGATTTCCCGCAAAGGTAGAAACGGACTGATAGGGTGAATCACCATATCCCGTCGGTCCCAGCGGCAAAATCTGCCAGTTCTTCTGTCCTGCTTCCGCCAGACGATCCACAAAAGCATATGCTTCCTTTGAAAAACCACCGATTCCGTACTTTGACGGCAAGGATGATATCGGTAATAAAATTCCACTTGATCTCATATTTTTCCTCCGCAATATCTTTCTTTGGTCGGCAATCTATTCCTGTCCCGGAATAAGTTATCACCTTTTATATGTCCTATATTGGCATAATAAGAGCTGTCGCAGCAGACAAACCGCTTTGTATATCACGACAGCTCTCTGTTTTCTCTTATCTCTTCCTTTTTTCATAAAAACGGACATGATTCCTCACTTCCCTTCGGAATCACCACTGATTATAATACCTACGCCCGGCTCCACGTATTATGTTGCGGCGTAACGGTTACTTAATCCCCTTGATTTCAATTTCAAGCATTTTTATATCAATGCCCATTTTTTCAATCTGCTTATCAAGTTCATCCATACGCTGCAAGCCGGCAGCCACATCCGGCTCCGACAGCTTGAGAAAGCCCTGCACGATCGCATTCGGGAGAACAAATTTCTTCTCCCCGACAGCGAAACGAACCTTCAGATATTGATCGCTCTGCTCAAAAATCTCACCTCTGCCGAATTTTTTATGGATGGCCTCTTTACCCTGCAGATCAGGAAAGGTGACTGCTGCCCTTTCCGCTTTCGCCTCTGCAAGATTTTTCTCCAGAAGTGCCTTCCTGGTCTCCAGCTTTTCCTTCTGCGCTTCCTTTTCATCGTTCTTTAAAGCAGGACCAAAGAATGCGCGATTCACCTTGGCCTGAATCTCATCATAAAAATCATAATTGCCTGCGCAATAAATGAAATCGTAGAGCAAAATATGATTTTCCGCATCTATTTCGTATATGCCTGAATTCCCTGTGTTTTCCTCCTCGGCTTCCAGTTTACTGTTCACCATATCCAGCAGGTCCGTCTCTTCTTCCAAAACTTCCAGGACAGCATCACACATTTTGTAGTAGCTCTTCAGACTAAAAGACTTGCCGCTTCCGATCTTTTCTGAATATCTGATATAGGAGACGAAGGCCTTCACCTCAGCCTCTTTAAACATATAATTATCATCGGGGTCTATGAAGGAAAGATACATGATGACCGCTCTGGTATTCTGACGGAATTTCCATTCCTCGCATCTGGCTTCCTCCAGCATGCCATTGATGGTCTCTACGAATTCATCAATCCTCTGCTGACGAAGGTCATAATCCGAGTGATCGTGCAAGGTCAGCTTAGTAAATGCATCTCTGACCTTCTCCATTTCTTCCTCGCTATGCTCGCACAGAAAAACAATTCCTTTTCCGGGTGTCATGACATTATCATCGATCATATTCTCGGCATTGGACAAGGCCTTTTTAAACATTTTTCCAAAGTCATCTGCATCAATATCCCAATATTTCTGAAAATGACTCACCGCATCCCATTTATAAATTTCATGATGCTCTGCGTCATTCATTAATTCGTATTTGTCTGCATAACTTTCCAGAAGCTTCAGTAATAAATCCCGATTCATTTCCATACCTTACACCCTTTCCCTTCTCATTACAGTTTATCGTACAGGATTCTTATCTATTTTTAGCAGTGAATACAAACATTTTTTTTATTATATACCCGTTTTTGTAAATTTGTACAGTAGAGAAAGGCTTCTGCTATGGGCTTTGCTTCTAAAACAAAGAAAAGACATTACTCTCGTAATGTCTTTCTTCAAAGCGCGAGACGGGATTCGAACCCGCGACCCCAACCTTGGCAAGGTTGTACTCCACCCCTGAGCCACTCGCGCATATACAATTAAGATCATGTTTCTGATCAAGCAGGTGAAGGGAGTCGAACCCTCCTATCCAGCTTGGAAGGCTGGCGTACTAGCCGATGTACTACACCTGCAAAGTGCTTTGTCTTACCGACGAATGCTAGTATACTATAACGTCGGTAAGACTGTCAACCATTTTTTTCAAAAAATTTCGATTTTTAATTTTCTCTTTCCTGTGTATCACCATCTATATTTTCACCGGCCAGGCGCAGGATATCTTCTGCCTCGTCCTCTGTGATACTCATAAATTCCGCCACTTCATCCAGATAAACCTTACGGCCTACATCTTCACGCAAAATATCCAGATGATCCCGAAAATCCTCTACCTTACTTACCAGACGCTCATCCCGTGCATGCACATCTCTCTGCTCTTCTGTCAGAGAACGAATACCCGCCTGTACTTCCTGCATAATGATCGTATACAGCTTTTTTCCCGCCTCATCCTGACTATAATCATAGGCATCCAGGGCCAGTACCATACGAAGATTGCCCTCCTGGATCATATCCGGAAGCAAAACCGCACCTGTATAAGAACGAACAGCCTCATCCACTATCTCCTGTAAAAATGCTTCCGAAAGCTTGTTACGCGCCTCTGTATCACCCTCTGCGGCACGCTGAAAAGCCTTCTCGTAAGCTTCCGTGTCTTTCTGCAATAAAGGCAGGGACATCAGATCCTCCCTATACTGTACAAGAAATTTTTCTTCTTCCTTTGTCCATTCCGGCTTAATCTCTGCCTCTGTATTTTCCGCCTGTGAAAAACCACCTACAACGATTCGTTTCGCCATCAGAAATTCATATACGAATTTCATCTGCTCTTCACTTAATGCAAACTCCTGAAATGCTTTTTCCACATCTTCTTTTTTTACATAAAAATGATTTGTGCCGGCCTCTTCCATAATCTCGGCCAGTTTTTTCTGCAAATCTGCTGGTGTCATATAGCTCCTCCAAAAAAGTATCAATTCGTGCGCATCCTGCCGGAGTGTTTAACTCAGAAGGGGATTGTACCCCTCCTGAGTTAAAATGCGGGACGCTTTTGGCGTCAACGGGATTTATTCTGTCATATCAATTTCCGCGGAAGATTTCTCCGTCACATTCGCCATCGAGATCAAAACATCACAGATCCGCTGTGTCTGAATATAATCACGAACCGCACTATCTCCGTTCTGTTCGATCAATTCCTCTTTCGTCAAACCCAGATAATCACAATATTCCTGCAGCTGCTCTTCATAGTCGGGATCCTCTGTGCTCACCTGCAGAATACTCTCCAGCGCTTCCAGAACAAGGCGGCTGCGTACGGCATAACGGGCATACTGTTCTCTACGCTCAGCAAACTCTTCCTCTGTCAGCCCCAACGTTTCCAGGTATCCGTTCAGATCCGTTCCGTAGTTTGATGCATCGCTCTGTGTAATCTCATCAAAGGTAGCTTCCGCCTCCTCAATATATTGCTGCGGCAAATACATAATCTCTGCCCCTGCTTCCACCTGGGACCAGGCATCCAGACGCAGCTGATTTAAAGAATTCGTATCATTATTTTTCTGCAGCGAAGCCTTCGCCTCTTCTATGTCGGCACTGTCAGGCTCCTCTGCTCGCTTAATGCTCATGATGGTCGTCGCAAATCTGACTGCTTTTCCTGCGTATTCTTCATCCTCATAGCTTTCAGGCATTGTCAGAGATATGTCTTTACTTTCACCCTTTTTCATGCCGATCAGGGCATCCTCAAAGCCTTCCACGATGAATGTAGCATCACCAACCCGCAGATCATAGCTGTCGCTGCAAAGCTGTTCGATCTGTTTTCCTTCAATAAATGTATTAAAGGCAACCGTTACCGTATCACCATTGGCAACCTGGGCATTTTTATCTGTCACCTCCACAGATTCTTTCAATGAAGAAGCATATTGTTCTGCCTCTTCATCTGTCACTGTAGTAATATATTCCGTCAGTTCCAGCCCTTCATACTGTCCCAGACGAATGCAGTCTTCCAGGGTAAACTCGCCTTCCAGGATCGGTGTGGTATCCTTTACCTCGCCTTCACCCTCCGTCAGCTCTTCATCTTCTTCTTCATATGCTTCCGAATCAGCAGCTGTCTCCGTTTCCGTCTCATTCTCACTCATCGAAAGGCTGGTGCTATCACTATCCGACTTTTCCGATGCACACCCGCAGAGTGCGCTCTCCGCTGTCAGAATACCAATGGCAAGGACGGCCAATAATTTTTTCATTTTCACTCAGTCATACTCCCTTATACACTCGCGGCATTGTCTGTGTCGGCAGAATTTCCTGCAGACACATTGACATTTGCCGCAGACGTTGCTGCAGATGTATCGGATTCCCCATCCGCCATCTTCATGATCTCAGAAAATTCGTTTTTGGTTTTTACCTCATGCATGCCAAGGCGGGCATAATCCTCGCCGGCCTGCATATAGAATAAGCTTTCATTGTTATGAATACAGAAGTAACGGAAACCTTTCTCCTTCAGACACTGAAAACGTTCGTTGCTTTCTGTATAACCACTCCAGGGACCGATATCTGCCTTGCCCGGCAAGAGCAGAATATCCGTCTCACCCACAAGGCTTTCTACTTTTTCTTCCCAGTTTTCAGAATCAGCCTCGACGATTGCCAATTCGCTGCCATAGCTGACATTTGCATAAGAATAGCTTGCAAAACGCCATCCTTCTGCCTTTAAAGCATCCGCCTTTTCCTTTGCCTGGGCAGCATCCTCTTCCGCGCATCCCAGAACACCGTTTTCACCGGTTACAGCGAGGACACCACGCGCATTGTTATAGGAAAAATCAGGATGCGCAGCAATAAATGCATCCAGACAGGTGATCACATCGAAATTACCGGTCAATTCTTTTCCTGCTCCTGTTACACTGCTGTCTGCAGAATCATCATCTGCATCCTCCTCTGATTCTGCAGCGCTATCTGCATCGCCATCTTCCTCTTCTGCCTCTTCTTCCTCTTCTGCCTCTTCTTCCTCTTCTGTCTCTTCTTCCTCTGCGTACTCACTGTCTTCTGTATCAGTCTCTTCAATATCTGTATCTGTCACCAAAACAGCATTCGCATCATCTCGGATAACACGGACATTCGCAAGTTCTGCAGTTAAAGGATGTACACCCTTTAGTGTCATCAGATCCGCATCACTATCCTCCTCTGTATCCTCATCGGCATCATAGCTGCTATCCTCTTCGCTATCGTAGCTGCTATCCTCTTCGTAATCATAGCTGCTATCCTCTTCGTAATCATAGCTGCTATCTTCTTCACTATCTTCTGTATCGGAATCCACTTCTGTGTCTTCTATACTATTCTCCGCTTCCGATGTTTCTATATTGGTGATTTCCTGATCATCCAATGTTTCCGGCATCACATATTTATTCGAGAAGCTTCCGTTCTCATAAAGCAGCTCCGTAGCATGTCCTTCCTGCGCCTCTTCTTCTGAATAAGTAACATTTCGCTGTGAAATAACCAGCGGCTTTTTACCTGCCGGCACAGTAATCTCTGCAGCCTTCATGCCATCTTCTTCCGCACTTACTATACTGTAAAAATCTACCAGTACATACTGATCATCATATAATTGCTGAAGGATCTCATTAAAATCACTGACCGTCATACTGGCATTGCCGGAATCTGTGCGCTTTACGGTCCTTGTAGTCTCTGTTTCTTCCTCCTCATCATAATATTCGTCATCTTCATTCTCGGAAGCTGCTTTTTCTGCTTCTTTTGCTTCGATGCTTTCTACAGCCGCGTCATAGGCTTCATCTACGACCAGCTGCGGGAAGGACAGATGCAAAACCTCCTCAGAAGCAACCACCTCTACAATACCGTTATCTTCTTCTTTGGAAGCCACAATACCTGTATGCGCCACGCTCGTCAGGGCGATGACCACCACCATGGCCACGATGATCACCGTACCGATCAGCAGCTTCTGCCACAGATTTTTCCCTTTCTTCTTACCGGCTTTTACGCTTTGCTTGCTTCCGCTTCTGCTGCCGGCGTTTTTCGCCGCAGAACTATTCTTCTTTTTTATATTTTTATTATTTTTTCCCTTTGCAGCAGCTGTATTACTTTTCTTTTTTCCGGCAGCTGCTACACTTTTTCCTTCGCTGCTTGCAGCTTTAGCAGACTTTCTTCTGCTATCGGCCGCATTCACATTTTTTCTGCTGTCATCACCGGCACTAACGCTCTTTCTGCTGCTATCATCGGCATTAGCGCTCTTTCTGCTGTCCGCCGCATTCGCACTCTTTCCGGCAGCAGCCGTTTTCCGGCTTTTACGGGAACCGGCCATAGCCTTATGCTCTTGTGCACTTGTGGCAACAGTAACCTTTTTCTTTTTTCTCTTTACGCCGGACGCTGCAGGTTTTTTCCTCGGCGTTCCTATTGTTTGATCCCGGTTATCGCGATTATCCGCCATTTTCTCTCTCCAACTATGATTTGTATTTGCATAAAGCAGGCATTCACATTCCATTCCGCTTCACTGCATATTCATGAACACAGGCCGCCCCTTCGCTTCTCTGCATTCGGTTTCTTAGTCAAACTCGCAACCTTGCTCTTACCTGTTAGTAAAAGCTCAGCTGCTATTCTGCCTGCGGAAGCACAGACTCTACCCTATCATAACGCAAAACATATTTTTGGGCAAGCCCGCCCTTTTCTTCCCGAACAAATGCAATTTAGAAATCACACATTTTCTAATTGCCTTTTTATTGGTGTAATGCTAAAATTATTGAGTATGTATAAGGAGGATTTTATATTATGAAATTATGGATTGTTCTGCTCATTGTGCTGGTTGTGGCAGCAATAATTTTTGCCATCCTCACCATTCTCGGCAAACGCGCCCAGAAAAAACAGGATGAAAGCTTTGCGCAGATGGAAGCTGCGAAGCAGGTCGTGAATATGCTGATTATAGATAAGAAAAGAATGCCTATGAAGGATGCTAATCTTCCGCCTATGGTCATGGAAAACGTAAACTTTATGCAGAAGCGTGCAAAAATTTACGTCGTAAAAGGTAAAGTCGGACCAAAGATTGCCACTTTCCTCTGTGACAAGGATGTATACGAAGTACTTCCGATCAGAAAAGAAGTAAAAGCTACTGTAGCAGGTCTTTACATCATGTCAGTGAAAGGCATTCGCGGTTCTCTGGTCTCAAAAACAGATACAAAGAAGAAAAAAGAAGGCAAGCTCGATAAGCTTCTGAAAAAAGGTCGTGGCGAGCTTTAATGTTCAAAAAAAAACAGATGCTTTACAGCATCTGTTTTTTTTTACCCTTCGTGAAGGCCAAGGCCATCTTGCCGCGGCGCGGCCGGGCGCAAAGCGCTCTTCCTTTTATTTCCAGGCAGCGCATACTGTTACCTGGGAATCCTGCACGAAATCCTCATCCAGTGTCATCGCATATTTCACTTCTACCGCAATACTCTTCTCACTTTCCTTCACCTGCAAGGAAAGTGTGGTGATTCCTGTATCGAAGCTGCCAAAGGGGGTATGGTATTTGCTAAAGGTTCTTTTTCCCTTTTCAAAGATCATCAGACTGTTGAGATATCCCTTTTTCCGAAGTTCCATACGATTTTCTGTGAATTTCACCAGATTTTTCGTGATTTCACGGGATTGATCCGCAACCTCTTCATACATGATATAATGCTCGCCGTCCCGGAAATGATATTTCCCGGGCACCACCAGTTCAATAACTTCGCCCTCTTCCTCCCGGGTTCGCTGCTGACCACGCACAGTCACAAGTACGTCTTTAATCATCTAATGTCTCCTGATAGCTTTCAATACGAATCTGCTTTGTCGATTTTACATCATAGGGAAGAATCGAATTCGCAAAGGTACTGAATTTTTCTGTCATATCACTGGCAAAAAACTGATATTTTTCACCTTCCTGCTCTACTGCATCATTTTTCAGATCCAAGTCCGTCAGCATACGGTTCAGTGCGCGTGCTGTTTCATAGGCAGGATTGACCAGCTTTACATTCTTGCCGGCCACTTTTCCGATCAGTTTACTCAGCAAAGGATAGTGGGTACAGCCCAGGATCAGCGTATCAATATTTTTATTCAAAATTTCGTATAAATATCTCTGGGCCACGATTTCTGTCACCATATCATCGGTCCAGCCCTCTTCCACCAGAGAAACAAAGAGCGGGCAGGCCTTGGCAAATACTCTGACAGATTCATCCGCTTCCGTGATCAGTGTCTGATAAAGATTGCTTCGAATCGTACTATCCGTGGCGATGACGCCGATTTTTTTATTGCAGGTGGCCTGCAGTGCCATTTCCGCACCCGGCTTTACCACGCCAATGATCGGAATATCAATCTCCTTTTCCACCGTATCCAATGCCAGGGCACTGGCTGTATTACAGGCCACTACAATGGCCTTTACGTTCTGGGTTTTCAGAAAATTAATGATCTGTCTGGAATAACGTATGATCGTATTTTTCGATTTCGTACCATAAGGAACGCGGGCTGTATCACCAAAGTATACCAGGCGTTCATTCGGCATATCTTTCATAATCTCACGTACAACCGTAAGGCCGCCCAATCCTGAATCAAATACACCGATCGGTGCATATTTATCTAAAGTCATGTCCTATGTCCTTTTTCTAATGACGTTTCACTGCTTTTCCCGCAGCGGAGGCACTTCTGTAAAAAGAAGCCTAACCTGATATATTTTAGCACAGGAATACCGGATAGTAAATATATTCCTTTCCGAGGATTTTCCTCTGCTATCGAGACGTCAGAAAAGACAAGGCAGGGCTTTCCCTTTCCTTATTCAATTCTCAAACATCAGAAATGGAAATCTTCTGTCCAATCCTCAGCATCATAGGCTGTATTGCTTGCTGCCGCATAATCCATGCTGCCATCCAGCATTTCCTGATAAGACTGGCGCCAATTGCTATCCAGCGCTGCAGGTTTACTCTCCAATGCGGAACCGATCCGGCGCACCGGCACCCACCAGTTCGTTGTTTCACGCTCTCTTGGCGGTACATCCTTTCTACGTTTCTCGATCAGATGTCCTTTGCTGCGCAAATGAGCTGCCATTCGTTTCATATCCCCTGCAAAATCATCGCCTTCATACTCAAAGCTCATGAGGATCAGTTTATTCAAGGCAAAGTACTGCTGTCTTCTGACACCACACAGCCAAAGTACCATCTCTGTTTCCTGATCTAAATGTGTCACATCGTAGATAAACTGCTCTCGCTCGGCATCTACCACGTGCATAATTTCTGCTACTTTTTTCATAATCTATCTTCCTCCGGTTCCAAGTATCGCTCTCGCGATATACAAAATACAAAAACATGGCTATTATAGCACAAGAAAGCTCTGTGCGAAAATGGTTTTAGCTGATTTTTCCGTTTGTAACGTGCATTTGTCCGCAAAGCGAGCACACTTCCGGCACTGTAAAGCAGGGACTGTGAGCTGTCTGCGCCTGCATTCTTTCTCTTTTTTCAGTTTTATGTTACAATGAGGCAAATTTATCTGTGTTGGAGAAGAGGAGGTTTTAGAATGAGAAAAAAACTTTCGAAGAAGGTACAGATTATACCTTTGCTCCTGGCAGGAAACCTGCTTTTTTCCGGATGTGACGGTAAAAAATCGGATACTGCCTCCGGAGATGACCTGCATTTAACATCTGTCTCTGCAATCAGCCTGCAAGACATCTTTACGCCTGCCGATGATGCAGATGACTTATCGGCAACCAGGGAAAATATCTCCGCAAGGAGGGAAGAGGAAGTAATCCTGCCGGCTAATATTTCCTTTAACCACAGCTATGTGTCCGGCATTGAATACGGTGAGATCATTGCCTATGACGAAAAGGGCGATCAGATGTGGGAGGTCCACAGTGACGGCTACGAAGCTGCCCAGCTCGACCAGGTCTGCGAAATCGGTCTTTTGGAGGACAAATACTACTACACCGAAGGCGGCACTATTATTTGCCTGGATGCTTCCAGCGGACTCCAGCTCTGGAAAAATGCGGAATTCGGCGGTTCTTCCGTTCACCATGTCTTTGATACAGATAAGGATTTATTTGTCTGCGGCTATTACGGGCCGGACCTTTTCGGCGTCGATCAAGACGGCAATACCATCACCCGCATAGAAAATGCCGATGATGATTATATGTGGCCTGCACAGTTAGAGATTGCCGACAATCAGATAAAGATCACTTACGAAAGCAGCACTTCAGGCTCCGGTGGCAGCATCAGCGTCAGTATCGACGGAAAAGCCACTCTTTCGCCTTATGTCTCAGCAGATGGCAGTTCCTGCAACCCTACAGAAAGCAGTAACTCCTCAAGTTCCGGCGCTGTCGGCTATTCTGATGATGAATTATGCCGTATGGCCGGAGATTACTATGAACGTCATAATGACGGCCGCCCGCAATGTGTGGACATTGATTCCGTCGACGGCGATCTGGTGACCTTGCACCTCTATAATATGTATGACGATCACACCGCCACCTTTGCCTGGTATCAGGTAAACCGCAATACCGCAAGCGGCACCGATACCCTCACCGGAGACGAAATCGATCTTCTCGATTAGCCTTAACAGGGTGGATTATCCTTAACAGCGTATGAGATTCAAGTCCTGTACTGCGCAGGCTGTAGCAGTCTATAATCATAAATAAAAAAGGGAGCTATCGCATTACTCATCGTTATGAATAATACGATAGCTCCCTTTTTGTGTTATTCAAGCCGAATGCAGGTGAGACTTGACACCGCTCCTCCGCCTGTGGCATATCTAAGCGTAAAACGCATGGAATAACTTTTACTCTCCCGAATCACTCCATTTTGTCCAGGGCGTCAAGTACCTCGTCCATAGTGTGCCATCCGAGAACGGCACATTTCACTCTGGCCGGCATATGTGCAATATCCTGCAGCACAGATGCCTCCTCCAGTTCCTCCATCTCGTCCTCTGTGATTTTTCCCTTGATCATTCGCAGGAAAATCTCTGAAAGACGTCTGGCCTCTTCTACCGGCTTGCCGATGATCAGGTCCAGCATCATATCTGCGGAAGCCTGTGAGATCGCGCATCCGTCACCTGTATATGCGCCATCTTCAACCACGCCATCTATCACCTTCAATTTCAGGATAATATCATCACCGCAGCTTGGATTAATACCTTCCAGCTCCATCGTCGCATCCGCAAGCTCGTGCTTATGTGCCGGGTGCAGATTGTGATCTGTCAGAATTTCATTATAAAAACTATTATGCGCCATATCCCATTTTCTCCCTTACCTTTGAAAGGCTCTCTGCCAGTCGATCCACTTCTTCCTCTGTATTATAGAAAGAAAAGCTTGCTCTGGTGGTGGCCATTGTGTGCAAATGCTTCATCAGCGGCTGTGCGCAATGATGTCCCGCCCGGACATCCACACCATCCGCATCCAGCATGGCCGCGATATCATGCGGATGCACGCCGTCTACTGTAAATGTAAAAATACCATTGTGGTCTTTTCCTTCTTTTGCGCCAAGTATATGTACAAAAGGTATCTCTGAAAGCTTTTTCATGGCATATTCGCTCAGATGCTCTTCCCGCTCCACGATACGGTCAAAGCCAATGCTTTCGTAGTAATCAATGGCTGCGCCCAGACCTACCGCGCCTCCCGCATTCACTGTACCGGCCTCGAATTTATGCGGCAGTTCCGCATAGGTTGCCCCATCTCTGCGCACATATTCGATCATTTCACCTCCGTATAAAAATGGCGGCATTTCTTCCAGCAATTCCTCTTTTCCGTAAAGGACACCGATGCCCATCGGTGCGGCCATCTTGTGTCCGGAAAAGGCCAGAAAATCCACATCCAGATCCTGCACATCCACCGGCATATGCGGCACACTCTGCGCACCGTCTGCCGCGAAGCAGGCGCCTGCCTCATGGGCAATGGCTGCGAATTTTTTTATATCATTTTTTACACCAAGTACATTGGATACCTGGGTCATCGCTACAAGCTTTGTCTTTTCAGACAAGGCTTCCCGGAACATTTCCTCTGTGATAAGACCTGTGGAATCCACCTCCAGGTATTTCAGGCTGGCGCCCTTACGCTGGCAGGCCTGCATCCAGGGAAGCAGATTGCTGTGATGCTCCATGATTGTAATGAGCACTTCATCACCTTCTTTAAGGAAACGCTCGCTCCAGCTGTAAGCCAGGAGATTCAGGCTTTCAGAGGCATTTCTGGTAAAAATAATCTCTTTGCTGCTCTTCGCATGAATGAAGCTGCATACCTTTTCACGGGCATTTTCATAGGCATCCGTAGCACGCTGACTTAACTCATAGAGGCCGCGCAAGGGATTGGCATTATCCTCCATATAGTAATTCCGGATTGCTTCCATGACACAGGTCGGTTTCTGCATCGTGGCCGAATTATCCAGATAAGCAATCTCCGGATGATTATTGATCAGCGGAAAATCTTTACGGATCTGCAGATCCTCCGCTCTTCTCTCTTCTGCTGTCATACACATTCCTCTTTTTAATCAGTAACTAATCCAAGCTCTCACTGCGTTAAGTTTGTCTGTAACCCCGCCTGCGCATAAGAACCCAAAAGAACGTGCTCAGTGCATTTACAAACTCAACCGCACAAAGCTCATCATCTGTGTCATTCCTTAAGCGATCCCATCCTATGCCGGATTCAAGAAGGCCTCCTACCTGACACCTTTCGCTTTGTTACAAAATTTCGCGCAGATTTACTCTGCATCTGCTGCCGCTTCAGCTGCTTCCTGCGCAGGGTCTGTCATTCTGACCTCATCCGTGTCATCCCCTTTAAGCATCTGCTTTGTTTTCTCATCAGTGATCTTTCGGATAACGGAATCTATTTTGGCCTTCGCCATCATCTCGTAAATTTCTTCTTTATTCATGCCGCGGGATTCCATGTAGAACATCAGACCCTCGTCCAGTCGTCCGATGGATGCGCCGTGATTACCTACCACATCCTCCTCTGCACAAAGAATCAGCGGGATTGTCTGATTTGAAACTCCCTCGTCCATCATCAGTACATCTTCCAGCTCTGCGCCGATCGCGCCGGAACAGCCATTCTGAAAATCAATGGTTCCGCGGAAAATCTTTGATGCCTCATCACGCAAAACACCTGTCGCATTGATCTCACACTCTGTTTTCTTTCCTGTGTGATAAGCGTTATAGTTCATATCCAGCCGTCCATTGCCCTTGACGATGTAACCGATTTCCGCGCCAAAGGTACTCTTGTATCCATGCAGGTCTACATTACAGCCCTGGAAGGTATTCTTTCCGCCCAGAACCAGATGAAGCACCTCGAAACGTGCGCCATCCGCACAGCTTACACCCACGTCATTCAGGAAGGTATAACCCTCTCCTGTCCTCTGAATCTGGATCAGGCGCAAAAGTGCATTCTCGCCCAGAAAAATCTTCGTCTGTACTGCTGCCAGACCTTTGGCCTCCTTCGCAGAAGTATAGTCCATCACCAGTGTCATCTCGCTATCCTTCTCCAGGAAAACCCCGACAGAATTCACCTTTCCGATGACCTCTGTATTTCCTTCGTTTGCTTTTCGATCTACAGAAAATTCTTTTTCGGTATCATCATAATCAAATGTCATTCTTACCGCATCGTCTGTAATCTTTACGCCGGCCGGTGCCGTAAATACACGCATCGGTACGGCCGCTGCTTCTACCAGCGCATCCATATCTTTTCCGCCGCCAGTCAATACATCTGCGAGCATTGGCTTTTCCGCAAAGCCTTCGCCGATGCCTTCAGGAACCTCGACTGTCGGAGCAACCTGTCCTGCCACAGTCACATTTCCAAGCTTCGCCTCATTCATACGAAGCCAGTTATATGTCGGTGCAGGTAATGCATTGATTGTCAAATTCATTCCTTTTCCTCCCATCATCAGCCGATCGATCCTTTCATTTCCAGACGGATCAGATTATTCATCTCTACAGCATACTCCAGCGGCAGCTCCTTGGAAACATTCTCTGCGAAGCCGCTGACGATCAGTGCTTTCGCTTCTTCCTCGGAAATACCGCGGCTCATCAGATAAAATACAGCGTCATCGCTGATTCGTCCGATTTTCGCCTCATGTCCTACATCTGCCTTCTGTGTACGAATATCCATAGCCGGAATCGTATCTGATCTGGAGATAGAATCCAGCATCAAAGACTCACAGGATACAGAAGACTTACTGTTCTCGGCATTTTTGTTAATAACGACGGAGCTTCGGAAGGTACTGATTCCACCACTCTTGGAGATGGAACGGGTACTTACATAGGAGGATGTCTCCGGCGCATTGTGCACCATCTTACATCCGGTATCCAGATCCTGTCCTGCGCCGGCAAATGTAACACCGGTGAATTCAGCTCTGGCACCCTTACCGTTCAGCACACTCATCGGATAGAGATAGGAAGTATGGGATCCGAAAGAGCCGGAGATCCACTCTACCTTACCGCCCTCTTCTACGATGGCACGCTTGGTATTCAGGTTATACATATTCTTTGACCAGTTCTCAATGGTCGAATAACGCAGCTTGGCATTTTTTCCGACATAAAGCTCTACGCAGCCGGCATGCAGGTTTGCGATATTATATTTCGGCGCGGAACATCCCTCGATAAAGTGCAGGTCAGCGCCCTCATCGACGATGATCAGTGTGTGCTCAAACTGTCCGGCGCCCGGCGCGTTCAATCGAAAATAGGACTGCAGCGGAATTTCTACGGAAACGCCCGGCGGAACGTATACAAAAGATCCGCCTGACCATACTGCCCCGTGCAGAGCGGCAAATTTGTGATCGGTAGGTGGTACCAGATGCATAAAGTGACTCTTGATCATTTCTGCATACTCACCATGCATCGCGCTTTCCAGATCTGTATATACAACACCGGCTGCTGCTACTTCCTCTTTTACATTGTGGTATACCAGCTCAGAGTCATACTGGGCGCCAACGCCGGCCAGGGAGCTTCTCTCTGCCTGCGGAATACCCAGACGCTCAAAGGTATCCTTGATATCCTGGGGCACCTCGTCCCAATCAGCATGCATTTTTGTATTCGGACGAACATAGGTAACAATGTTATCCATATTCAGGCCTTCAATGGATGGTCCCCACTGCGGCACTTCTTTTTTATTATAAATTTCCAAAGATTTCAGACGGAAGTCACGCATCCATTCAGGATCTCCCTTCTCCTCTGAAAGCTTTTTAACGATATCTGGTGTCAGACCCTCTTCGATCCTGTAGGCATCTTTTTCCTCATAGCGGAAATCGTACATGGATCTGTCGATATCCTCTACATAGGTTTTTTCCTTGCTCATCGACAAACCCCTTTCTTACTGCTCGTATTTCGCAAAACCGTTCTCGTTGATTTCCTGTACCAAAGAGCCGTCGCCGGACTCTACGATTTTTCCGTTGATCAGGACATGTGTATAATCTACGTGCAGGGAAGACAGAATACCTGTGCTGTGTGTGATGATGATCAGGGCAGCATCTTTGTTTTTCTGATACTCCTCGATACCGCGGGATACGGTACGAACCGCATCTACGTCCAGACCGGAGTCTGTCTCATCCAGGATAGCCAATGACGGTTTCAGCATCAGCATCTGCAGGATCTCTGCTTTTTTCTTCTCACCACCGGAGAAGCCTACATTCAGATCACGATCTGCGTAGGATGCGTCCATCTGCAGTACCTTCAGGGATTTTTTCATCTCCTTGCGGAAGTCCCAGAGACGGATTCTCTTTCCTGTTCTCTGCTCCAGGGCATTACGGATAAAGTTTGAAAGAGAGATGCCCGGTACCTCCAGCGGGTTCTGGAAAGACATGAAAAGACCTGCTTTGGCTCTTTCATTAACCGGCAGTTCCAAAAGATTTTTATCATCAAACTGAATGCTTCCGCCTGTTACTTCATACTGCGGATTGCCCATCAGCGCATTACCAAAAGTAGATTTTCCGGCACCGTTCGGTCCCATGATTACATGTGTCTCGCCTCTGTTCACCTTCAGATTCAGTCCCTGCAGGATTTCCTTCTCCTCCACGCGGACAGCCAGATCCTGTACATTTAACAACTCGTTTGCCATCGTATCCTCCATTATTACTGTTTTAGATATATTCAACGTGATACTCTGATTTACAGTCCCTTCAAAAACATTCTCACCGAATTCGGAACCGGATTCATCACTTCCGGTTAGTTTCTATAAAACCGAGTAATTTACTACACTTTTTTAGCGTTTCCTCATTATATACCCGAATGTCTGTCTTTGCAAGAATTCCCAGTAAAATACTTTGCTTTGTTTTTTGTACATTTTCTGTGTTTCTGACGGACGCGTGCAAGGCAGTATATTGCAGCGCCGGCACGCTCGCGCTCTTTTCGACTCGTAGCGGACACTAGATTCATCCTGCGCCTTGCGGCTTGGTTTCATCAAGTGCCGACGGTCTCTAATGGACGGCTTTTGCATTCTACCGACTTGTCCGCAAAAAAGGGGACTATCACTGTGTGTGATAGTCCCCGGGAGCTAAGTTAAGGCTTATTTTATTTTACATTTACCCATACAGAATCATTGTCTGCAGATTCTGCGCAGGCATTGATCCATTTGATGCCGTCGATACCATGCTCGAGATCAGGATAGATCAGGTTCTTCAGCAGTTCTTCATCTCCGCGGTCCTTTGCATCCATAGCTACTGCGAAACGTCCGTAGAGGTTTGCCCAGGAATCGATCAGTCCTGTGTAGTGCAGTGCGCCGATTCTCTCGTCTTCCTGTGCTGCCGGTGAAAGGTAGCCCATGCCACGGTAGAGTGTCTGCTCCGGCTGGCCCTGTACCTGGTATTTCAGTACATCCGGTCTTGCATCATTCCACTCGATGGATGCTTTGGATCCTACGATACGGATTGTCTGAGAAGACATATCACCTGCGTTTACGCAAGAGCACCACATACGTCCTACTGCGCCATCCTCGTATCTCATCAGTACATATGCATTGTCTTCCAGCGGATAACGTGAACCAACGAATGCCTGGCGGTCACACAGAACCTGTTTCAGCTTCTGATCCGGGCAGATCAGCTGTGACATGTAATATGTATGTGTAGAAAGATCACCGAGTACGAATGCGCGGCCTACTTTAGAAGGATCTACACGCCATTTCTGTCCCTCATTCTTTACATCTCCCTCCGGATCGCAGCCAAAGCCGTGCGCATAACGAAGGTCGATCATGTTGATTTTTCCAAGTGCGCCGGAGCTTACCAGGCTTCTGGCCTCCTGCAGCATCTCAAATCCGGAAAATCCGTATGTTACGCATACAATTTTTCCCTTCTCCTCTGCCAGACGTTTGATTTCCTCGCCCTGCTCCACTTCAAAGAAGAGCGGTTTCTCGCAGATGACATGCAGTCCTGCTTCCAGCGCTGCCTTTGTAGCTTCATAATGAAGAAAGTTTGGTGTAGCGATATCTACTGCCTCGATACCATCCTCTCTCTTTGCTTCCTCAGCGAACATTGTCTGATAATCAGGATAGAGTCTGTCAGCATCCATACCAAGGTTGATACCGAACTCTTTACCTCTTTCGAAGTCTACATCAAAAGCTGCTGCTTTAAGTACAAAGGATGTGTTATCTCTCATAGCGCCCATACGATGTTTATAACCTACCTGGCTTGTTTTTCCTCCGCCTACGATACCCCAACGGAATGGTCTTTTAATTTTAAGCTCACCTGTCTGCATTGTTTTTTCTCCTTTTTAAATATTTTTCGAATTTGCTTTTTATACTATGCTTTTTTCTTGTTTATAATTTTTTGACAACTTGCTACTTATTTCTTATTTTGTTCTGTACATTTCTCTTTAAATCAGCTGATTTTTTGTTTTCTTTGTTTTCTCTCTTTCGATGTTTGTAGTATATGACATTTAGAGGCTGAAGTTTATAATCTGTCTTGTTATAAAATTAGGCGATGTTGCTTTGTCGTAAAGATTGATTTTTAGATTTCCGGCATGTAATATGAATGAAGAGATTAACTTTGGATTTTTCATTCGCAGTCTCGGAAGGCCTTATCCTTTTGATCCTGCCCCGGGAAATATCTTTTGGATAGAAATATGCCGATCAGCTCAAAAGAGAGGACTAATACCCTCTTCCGTTTTTTATAAGTGGAAAATTATAGATTTACAGGAAAAAAGAGAGGCGCATAAAATGGAGAAAAAAAGCATACTCATGCATCAGGAAGGACTTTCCCGTACTTCCGATGATAGCTTCCGCCCGATTGATGCCGGAACCCTGGTCAAATCCTATTGTTCCAGTTTCCAGCCATCGGCTTTCGCAAAAGAAAATCTTTTTTATATGACCTTGTGCGGTCATTATTTTTGTACAGATAAATATGGTATCAGCAGGGAGAGTTATCCTGAAAATCTGATTCTCTTCGTCAGAAAGGGGCAGATGGATGTTCTTTATCAGAAGGAAGCCTATCAAATGCGAAGCGGTGATATCCTGCTGATCAACTGCCGTTATCCCCATGCCTACTACGGGCATGACGGTCTGGAATTCGTCTACCTGCACTTCGAAGGCGGCAATTCACAGATACTGACAGACTATCTGCTGGAAATGAATGGCGGTCCCATCTTCTCCTATGACTGCAACCTTGCCATCGGAATAGAAATGTATGAAACCGTGACGAAAAACAAGTCCGGCCGGCTGCAAAATCTGATGGAAAATCATTTCTGGCTGCACAGTCTTCTGCACCGTCTTTCCGCAGCCATCACGCCACCTGTCGAAAACGGTACGCCGGTAGATATCGCTATTTCCTATATCCTGGATCATGTGGGAGAGGATATTTCTCTGGATCTGCTGGCAGAAAAGACCAGCTTTAACAAATATTATCTGTCCCATATTTTTAAAAAGCAGACCGGTTATTCCATTGCTGAGTACATTCTCAGTACGCGCATTCAGAAGGCTGAGCAGCTCCTGCTGCATTCCAACCGTTCCATCGAAGACATTGCTTATGAGGTGGGCTACAGCCATGCCTCCAGCTTTATCAACATCTTCAAAAACCGGGTGGGATTTTCCCCGAAACAATATCGAAAAAGCAAGCTGGGCGGATAATTATGCTTTACTCAAAAAGCTTCCGATGGTATATTCAAGATTATGAAAAATTGTATTAATCATGATTCCGAACAAATGTGGGGAATCATCTCACTTTTATATGGAGATTACGAAACAGATGAATGATATTTTATATATTGTGGTTCCTGCCTATAATGAAGAGGAAAATATTGAGAAGCTGGTGAATGACTGGTATCCGGTCGTAAAGGAACATCACGGAAACGGTATGTCACGCCTGCTGATTGTGAATGACGGAAGTACGGATGAAACAGCTTCCATTCTGGATGATCTGATGGCAGATCGTCCTTTACTGAAGGTTCTGAATAAAGTTAACGGCGGACATGGCTCTGCTGTACTCTGCGGTTATCATGAAGCCGTAAAAGCCGGCGCTGATTTCGTTTTTCAGGCCGATGCCGACGGACAGGTGCCGGTCAGTGAATTCCCGGAATTCTGGCGCCGCCGCGTAAAATATGATGCGATTCTGGGCAGCCGTCCGCACCGTGGAGATGGGGCTCACCGCAAAGCGATCGAGTCCATGCTGCGCATGATGCTGATCATAAATTTTAATGTGTCTGTGCCGGATGCAAATGCACCCTTCCGCCTGATGCGCGCTTCCCTTCTGGAAAAATATCTGCCGGAGATTCCGGAGGATTATGACCTGCCAAATGTCATTCTGACCACCTTCTTTGTGAAATACCGGGAGAATATCTGCTTCCGCAGGATTCCTTTCCTGCCAAGGACGGCCGGCAGCAGTTCCGTTAATCCGGTATCCGTATCCAAAATCGGTATGCAGGCCATGAAGGACTTCCGCAAATTCCGTAAGACCATGTGATTCTGCGGCACACTGATTATCACAGTAAAGCCTTCAAACCTCGCTTCTGTATACACAGTAGACACTTCTTTTGCGAATCCGAACGTATCCTTGCGGAGCCTTTATCTCCGTCGGAGATCAGACGCCGATAAAAAAGAGCCGGACCTAGTCCGGCTCTTTTTTCATAAATAATAATTACTTGTTAGCAGGCATCTTAAAGGAGCTCTTCAGAGATACGACTCTGCCAAAGACCGGTGCGCCCGGTTTGGAGAGTTTCGCGTCAGCACAGAAGAATCCGTTTCTGACGAACTGGAAGCTGTCATATGGCTTTGCCTCGCCAAGGGCCGGCTCCATGTAGCACTCTGTCAGTACTGTCAGGGAGTTCGGATTGATATTCATGCTTCCGTCTTCGTTGTATACACCTTTCTCTTCATCGATCAGGTTCTCATACAGTCTTACTTCACCCTTGAAAGCCGTCTTCGCTGCTACCCAATGAATGGTACCTTTGACTTTACGTCCGTCCGGGCTGTTGCCGCCTTTGCTGGCCGGATCATATGTGCAATGGATTTCGGTGATATTTCCCTTCTCGTCTTTCTCAAAGCTTGTACACTTCACGAAGTAGGCATTCATGAGACGAACCTCATTGCCGGGGAAGAGACGGAAATATTTGCGTGGCGGTACTTCCATGAAGTCCTCACGCTCGATATAAAGCTCTTTGCCGAATGGCACCATACGGGAACCGAGCGCTTCGTTATCCTTATTATTCTGCACTTCGACATACTCGATCTGATCTTCCGGATAGTTATCGATGATCAGCTTCACCGGATCAAGGATGGCCATCATACGGCTGTCTTTCAGCTTCAGGTCATCACGGATACAGAACTCCAGCTGTGCATAATCTACAGAGCTGTTGGCCTTTGCTACACCAACGGTCTCCACGAATTTCTTCAGGGAATCCGGTGTAAAGCCTCTTCTCTTCAGGGCTGCGATGGATACCAGACGCGGATCATCCCATCCGTCTACCGTGCCTTCCTCTACCAGTTTCTTGATATAACGCTTACCGGTAACGACATTCGTCAGGTAGAGCTTGGCAAACTCGATCTGTTTGGGCGGATGCTCATAGCCGACTTCGTTGACAACCCAGTCATACAGCGGTCTGTGATCTTCGAACTCCAGTGTACAGATAGAATGGGTAACACCCTCAATCGCATCCTCGATCGGATGGGCGAAATCATACATCGGATAGATGCACCAGGTATCACCGGATCTCTGGTGAGACATATGGGCGATACGGTAGATGACCGGATCACGCATGTTCATGTTCGGAGATGCCATGTCAATCTTTGCGCGAAGAACTTTACTGCCATCCTCAAACTCACCATTTTTCATGCGCTCGAAGAGATCCAGATTCTCTTCTACGCTTCTGTCACGATATGGACTGTTCTTTCCCGGCTCCTTCAGGGTTCCTCTGTACTCACGCATCTGGTCAGCTGTCAGATCACAGACAAAGGCTTTGCCTTTTTTAATCAGCCCAACTGCTGCTTCGTACATCTGTGGGAAATAGTCAGAAGCGAAATAGAGATGCTCCTTCCAGTCTGCGCCCAGCCACTCGATATCCTTCTGAATGGACTCTACGAATTCCATTTTTTCCTTTGTCGGGTTTGTATCGTCGAAACGAAGATTAAACTGTCCGCCGTACTGCTGCGCCAGCCCATAATTCAAAAGAATAGACTTGGCGTGACCGATGTGCAGGTAGCCGTTAGGCTCCGGCGGAAATCTGGTACAAATCTTCTCGTATTTACCCTCTGCGAGGTCTTTATCTATAATCTGCTCAATAAAATTTCTGGAAACAACTTCTTTTTCCATAAAGCTAAATCCCTTCCTACTATATAAAATCTTTATCAGCCTTCTCTTTTCTTCCGTATGTCTCTGATCTGCTATCATGATCAGATCAGCATACAAGGCTAATATACCTCGTACATCATATCATAAATCTGCACATTTTGACAGAATTATTTATCCCTCTTCAGAAGACGCAGGGCTTTGCCTGCAAAATACATATTTTGTTTACATTTTTGTAATTGATTTCATCCATTCTTTTCATTAATATAAGAATGTTAGCTTTTTTTTACAAATGTAAAGATTTTCGCAGGATGAAATATGAAATTATTAATAAATAAACCCAAGCCTTTCAAAAACAAAGGACAGACAAAATCCCGGACCAAAGCTCCCAAAAAAGCAACAACTCCCGGTTATAAGATCAAAAAAGCGCTTTTGATATTCTTAACCATCTTAACGGTTCTTCTGGTCACCTTTGCAACCTTATGTATATTTGCCGAAAAATGGATGACCAGCACCTGGGCAGCCCTTTCCTTTGAGGAGCTTCTTTATCAGCTGTCCACACCGCTGGAGGGCACGGAAAGCTCCATGCTGCGCGGCTTCCTCTTTAATGGTCTGACGCCGGCACTGATCATGCTCTTTTTCTCTGCTCTTATCCTCTTTGTACTGCGCAAAAAGAGTAAAAAAGTATATATCTTATCTTCCCTTGGAATGATTTTCTGCTCCGTCATTGTTTTTGGTATTGCCTTTGTTTCCGCCTGGATCTTCCTGGATCTGAGTAATTATTTAAGCGGTGACAGCAGTACTGATTTCATTGAAGAGAAATATACCGATCCATCAGAGGTGTCCCTGACTTTTCCTTCCGAAAAGCGAAATCTGATCTATATTTTTATGGAATCCATGGAAATGACCTACAGTGACGAGGAAAACGGCGGTGCCTTCGAAGAGAACTGTATTCCGGAACTGACAGAATTGGCTGAAGAGAATGAATGCTTCAGCGGTGACAGCAATACACTAAACGGTGCTGTCTCCCTGCCGGGCTCCACCTGGACCATGGGCGCATTATTTGCCCAGACCTCCGGTCTGCCGCTGAAGATTTCCATCGGCGAAAATCAGATGAGTACGCAGACAGAATTCTTCCCGACCATCACCACTCTGGGTGATATTCTGGAGGAGGCAGGATATAAAAATGAATATCTTCTGGGTTCCGATGCCACATTTGGCGGACGTCGCCTGTATTTCACTTCACATGGTAATTATGATATTAAAGATGTGCTTTATGCTGATGCCAACGGCTGGATTCCTTCCGGCTATCGTGTCTTCTGGGGATGTGAGGATTTCCGTCTGATGGAATTTGCCAAAAATGAGCTGACGGAACTGGCTGCCGGAGATGAACCCTTTAACCTGACTATGCTGACAGTAGATACGCATTTCGAGGATGGCTATATCTGTCCTTACTGTGAAAATACCTTCGAAAATAATCAGTATGCCAATGTTATGGCCTGCTCCAGTTCGCAGATTTCTTCGCTGGTGCGCTGGATCCAGCAGCAGGATTGGTACGAGGATACAACCATTGTCATCTGTGGTGATCATCCGACCATGGATGCAGATTTCTGCGAAGATGTACCCAGCAGCTATCAGCGCCGCGTATATACCACGATCATCAATGCAGACGCTGAAAAAGAGTATGACGTGGATGGCGACCGTCTGTATTCTACCTTTGATATGTTCCCGACCACACTGGCTGCGCTTGGCGTCGATATCGATGGCGACCGCCTGGGACTTGGCACCAACCTCTATTCCTCTCTGGATACCTACACAGAGCTTTACGGCGTCAAGGGAGAAACCTCTCAGCTGTCCAGAAAATCCGCCTTTATGACAGAACTGGCCAATCTGGATGTACCGGAGGAAACAACCGTACCGGCACCTTCCGCAGATTGTGAGATTACCCGCTCCTCCAATAATAAAAGCGCGACTATCACAATTAACAACGTAAAGAAAAACGGAAACGTCGTTAATAATGCCAAGGTAAAGATCTGGTCCGGCGATGATGACAGCAATGCGAAATTCATCAGTCTGAAACGCGATGACAAACAACGTTATTCGACGATCGTGGACCTTTCCTCCTACTATCAGGATGGTGAAGTTCTCCACCTGGAGGCTTATCTGGTCGATGCCTCCAGCAACTACTTCCGCGTAGGCTACGATGCCATCGACAATAACTAAATAAGGAATGCAGTCTTTTGCAAGCCATGAAAAAGTGCGCACACTTCGCCTGTGGTTACGTGTGTCCATTTTTCATAGCCTTCAGAGCCTGATATTATAAAAAACAACCTGCCGCTTTGGCAGGTTGTTTTTTCTTCATTTTATGTTTTCTTTATTCTATGTTTGCATTTTCTGCAGATCTCTCACTCACCTTGGCTACATTGCCATCTGCAGGCTTTTCACCGGCTTCATAATCGAAGTTAAGCCTTTCCTCCTCTACGACCAGGGGGCGATCCAGCACACGTGTGTTAATGCTGAGGATATATTCTCCCAGAAGACCGATAAAGAAGAGCTGCAAGGCGCTCAGGAAGAAAATACCGATCAATGTCGGTGCCACACCTGCTGAGAAACGATCCCAATACATCAGCTTCAGGATCAGATAGACGATGGCCGCCACCATACTGCAGCAGCCGGCAAGCACACCTATAAAGGTGGCAATTCGCAGCACAACCTTTGAATAAGAGGTGATACCGATCATCGCATAATCATAGAGTCGATAGAAATTATTCTTACTCTTACCGGCACGTCGTTTGGCCTGCTTATACTCAATAGCCTTATAATCAAAACCAAGCTCGGCAATGATACCACGCAGATAAGGCATAGGATCATGCAAATCACGTACGACATCTACGAACTTCCGGTCATAGAGACCGAAACCTGTAAACTGCTCTATATGATCGATCTCCGTGATTTTTTTGATCATTTTGTAATAGATGCCACGGATCAAATACATGGACTTTTTCTCCTCACTGGCGCTCTTTACACCGATGACGATCTTATGTCCGGCTTCCCATTCCCGTACAAATTTCACGATCATTTCCACCGGATCCTGGAAATCCGCGCACATACGGATGACACAATCGCCGTATGCCTGCTTCATACCATAGACCGGTGATCTGGCCTGACCGAAATTCCGCACGTTAAAAATCGCCTTGATATGCGGATTTTCTCGGCAGAGCATCCTTAAAAAGGCCTGTGTCTCATCCTTTGAATGGTTATCGATAAAAATAACCTCATAATTATATTCCGGCAGATCATTCTCAAACACTTCCACGATGGCCTGGGCCAGCGGTACTACGTTTTTTTCCTCATTATAGGTCGGAATGACCACCGAAATCAGTTTCTTTTCTGACATATGTATTCTCTCCGTTATTTCATTTCCTTCTTAGCTGCCCTGCAGGCAATCCCTGGAATCTCCCGCTCACTATCGGATTTTCTTAATCTTTTATACCTTTCTTACGCTTCAGACGACATTTGCGTCGCAATCCATTCCGTCGTCCGGCGGATTCCCTCTGCAAATCTGTATTCCGGTACAAATCCGGTGTCCTCTGTAAGGCTTGTGATATCTGCGCAAAGCTGCATGACTGCTCCCTTCGGATAAGGACGCGCGCCTATGCCCTGCACCTTTACGCCGGCCGCTTCTGCCATTTCTTCTATATAGGTATATAAGGGTCTGGCCTGTCCGCTGCCCACGCAATAAATAGCACCGTCTTTTCCCTTTTCGCCGATCAGATAGTAAGCTCGTCCGGCATCCTTACTGTAAAGGTAATCCCAGATCTGCTCTGCCGGTGTGAATTCCGTCGGCTGACCCTGCAGCATTTTTCGCAGGGAAGACTGCACCATCGTCGTTTCCTTTTCGTAAATACCATAGACGCTGAAAATACGCGGCCAGATACACTCGATGCCCAGTTCTTTCGCCAGCAGCATGGATAATCTGCAGGCCGCCAGCTTGCTGACCCCGTAGGGTGTAATTGGCTCTGTCCTGGTGTCCGGACCGATTTTTTCCGCACTCTGCGGACCGTATTCCGCCTGCGAGCCGGCTCCCACGAAACGCTTACAGCCCATAGCCGCAGCCGCCTTTACAGCTTCCAATGTATAGCCTATATTCAGACTTTGCAACTGTGTGCTGGCATTTCGGTTTGCGCCGGTATTGCCCCAGGCAAAATGATAAAAGGTGTCACAGCCCTCCGGCGCCTTGCCGGGCAGCGATGCCATGTCATCCAGGTCACAGGCCAGCTGCTGCAGCAAGGGGCTTTTGGGAAGACGTTCATTTTTTGCAGAGCCTTTATGAACCACAGCTACTACTTGCACCTGTTGGCGCAGACACTCCTCGATCAGCGCCATACCCATCATACTGGCTGCGCCGGTAACAATTACTTTTTTCATATATACATATTCTCCTCAAGTTCCTCTTTCGGAAGAAATGGAAACATATCCTCCAGAGGTGCTGAGACCATGCCGCCGTCCGGCAGCTTTTTCGAGGCCGCTTTGGGCTCTGTCATCTGCTCCTTGCTGACAAAAATCTCGCTGATGACAGGACCTTCTGTCTGCAAGGCCGTCTCGATCACTTTCTGCAGATCTGCCGAAGCATGACATGCCTGATAGGCAAATCCATAAACAGGCGCCAGCTTTGAAAGATCCGGAAAGCTTAAGTCGCCGCTTTCCTCGCCAACACCCACCAGCGGCTCACCGAAGTAATTCCGCTGTGTCTGACGTATGGAATGATAGCCTTCATTATTGATGACAAATACCTTGATCGGTAATTTATTCTGACGGATGGTCTGCAGCTCCTGCAGATTCATCTGCAAACTGCCCTCACCGGTCACGCAGACCACCATTTTCCCGCCTGCTGCCACAGAAACACCGGTGGCCGCCGGCAGATCAAAACCCATGGAGGCTGTATTTGGATTCGTAATGAAGCGCTGACCCTTTTTCACACGGAAGGTCTGGCTGCCGGCTACACGGGATGTACCAACGCTGATCTGCAGCAGGGTATCTTCCGGAAGTACATCCGAAAGTACATCATAGAAGGCATAAATATTTGTACAATTATTTTTATCCTGATAATTCTTCTCTGATACCACCGGATAACGTTTTTTCCAGCGCAATGCCTGCGCTCTCCAGGCATCAGCTGCATCTCCCGCAAACAAGGGATTGGCCTTTGACGCGCCTCTGGCCTTTGCGCCGGCCAGCAGGTCATCGATCAGCTGCGCCGCATCCCCTACCACCGGCAGGCTCACATGGAGGCTTGGCTTTTTTAATTCGTTTTTATCGATGTCGTTAAGGATCGTGAAGGCTCCCCGGGTCCAGGTCTGATAATTAAAACCGGTCTGCGTAAAGCCCAAACGAGCGCCGATGGAAAGGAAGACGTCACTATTCTGCATGGCAAAATTACCTGCCCGGTCTCCTGTGCTGCCGGTGCGTCCGCAATACAAAGGATGATCATAGGCCATCAGATCAACGCTGCTCATACCGGTAACCACCGGAATACCCAGCACATCCGCCAGCTCCTGAAATGCCTCATAAGCGCCGGCCAGCCTTACACCGTTACCCGGATACAAGACCGGACGTTTCGCTGCCGCAATGCGGTCCAGGATTTCCAGGATCACTTCCTTCGGAATGACATTAACCAGGTTGTTACTCTCCTGCAGATAAGCCTGCTCTGCAGCCGGGTCAAAGCCTGCCAGCTCCTCCGTCTCTACCGTTGCGCCCTGCACGTCCAAAGGAACATCGATCCAGCATGGCCCCGGTCGTCCGATTTTCGCCAGATACAGGGCTTTTTCCAGGTGATAACGGATGGTCTTTGGATCCTTAACCATAACCGCATATTTGGTTATCGCAGAAACCAGCGGCACGATATTACATTCCTGTACACCCATACTGCGCAAAGGTAAACCAACACTTTCTACTGTCGTCGCATAACGCGCCTGACCGGAAAAGATCAGCATGGGAATGGAATCCATCCAGCCGCCCAGCACACCGGTAATGGCATTGGTGGCGCCGGGACCTGTCGTTACACAGACTGCCGCAATCTCATTATTCACTCTTGCATAGGCCTCAGCCGCCATAGCGCAGGCCTGCTCATGATGCTGATAGGTAGAGTGCAGCTTCGGATGGTGTCCGAAGGCATCATTCATATGCATTGCGCCGCCGCCTACTACGGTAAAAATGTCCTTTATACCATTTTCAGCCACGAAATCAGCTATATAATTAGAAACTTTGATCCTCATAAGATTTATACCTGTTTTTCTTTTTGTTTCCCGACTTGCTCTTTCTCTCAGGCAGCCGGCAATTCGTTAAACTCGCAAATGCTTTGCTTTTTGCTCATATAAACACCCAAGGTGCAGGAAAAGCTCTGATGATACCGGACATTTATTTCACTGCTTGACCCAGCGGTTTTCGCAAACCATGCGCTTTCCGGAAGCCTGGATCGGAATTTCGTCCACGTAGGTCACCTCAATCTCCGCATCTTCTCCCAGATAATGACGATAGGAAGCTACTACTGCATCCTCGTCAATCTTCTCCTGATCAGCATTGATCAGCAGCTCATAGCGTTTCTCATCCCACTGAATGCATTTGGCCTGATGCACAATGCCCTCCAGGTTCAAAAGCACATTCATGAATACATGAATGGACAGTGGCTCTCCCTTGGTGTTGAAGAGCATGGAACCGCGTCGTCCGTAAATCTCGGTAAAATAACCATGGGTACGGCCGCGCTCATCCACTATTTTCTCAAATTTTCCCGTATCACCCGTATCATAACGGATCATCGGGAATGCTTTATTATAATAATCCGTCACCACGATACGTCCCAGTTCACCCGGCTCTGCCGGCTCGTCGGAATCCAGCTTCAGAATTTCGATATAGAAATTAAAAAGATCCACCGTATAGCGGTCCTCTTCGTAAAGCTGTACCGCAATAAATCCATTTTCATTATTTCCATAGGAACGTACCGGAGCAAAACCGAAAATCCTCTTGATCGCATCATAAGTGGCCTGCGGCAAAGCCTCTCCCATGGAAAAGACCATTTCTACCACCCATTTACTGATATCGATATTTTCCCGCTCAATATAAGAAGCCAGTGCGGTCAAGGCGCTGGAGTAAGCTACCAGAACCTGGATTTTTTCCCTGCGGATCTTCTCACAGATGGCTGCCAGGGCCTCATCACCCATATTGGAAATATCGATCATGACCAGGTTGTTTTTGATGGACTTGGTCTTCGTAATGGTATTTTTGCCTTCGATCCATACACGGAATTCACCGCGCTTCATACCCAGGCGGAAACCATTCAGCTCCATTACAGACATGAAGTTCATATTTACGCGATTCATCTTTCCGCCATCACAAAGCACCGTAAAAGGCGCACCTGTTGAGCCGCTGGTGCTCAGACGGAAGAGACTATCCTGCTGATCCTTAAATTCATCCGAGATGATCGCATCCTTATTCTGATTGTAATCCATCTTTGTCATCACCGGATATTCCTGCAGCTGCTCTTTATCTCTGTAATCTTTATAGAATTCTGTATGCTTGGCTGCATAATCCAGGATCGCATTCAGGCGACGCTGCTCATAATCGGAGGTAATACCCTCCACGATTTCTCTTTTATTGACTTCCTTTAACTTGTTCAGTTTACTGCCCTTCGCAAAATCCAGCGCATTAAATGCGCTTCTGCGCAAAACCTCACCTGGCTGCATATTTTCACCTCGTTTTTTTTACTTCTTAATTTCAACACTCCACATATCCGGGACCTGCTTATCTTCAAGTCTCGCTCCCCGGGAAGCTTGTTTTTCGCCCCATCTACAGACATCCGAAGGACCTGTACCGCATGAGGGAACAACTCCTTGCGCCTTACACCTTCTCCGCCTTTCGTAAGCCCAGCAGGATCACCAGAACCACACGGATAATATTGGCCGCCAATACAGCCAGAGAAAAGCCTTTCAGACCGGCCCCGCCGCTTACTGCGATCACCAGCGCCGAAATCACACAAAGATGTATGATCTGCAGGATCAGCTGCCATTTGGCCTCCGTAAAGGTCAGAACGACAATGAAGAGATAGGCTGATAAAAGACCCAGGATCTGGCTGATATTTACCACTGTGATCAGCGGCTTGACAGCCGTATAAAGGTCACTGTATAGCAAACGGATAAAGATCGGTGTGGCAAGCTCCGCAAATACAAAGAAGGCTGCCGCCACGCCCAGTCCCATGCCGGCAAATTTCATAAATTCCCGACGATTCAGATTCTTCTCCCGCCGGGTCAGATAAGAAATAATGATCGTATTGACCGGCGCCACCAGAAGCACCATCGTTTTGCCGATCAGGGAAAGTACATAATACTGGGTAACCGCTGTCTCATCAATGATAAACTTCAGAACCAGCCTGTCAATGTTCAGGGTCAGATTCGTGATCAGATAAGAAAAAAGCAGCACACTGCCCCTCTGAAAAGCCAGCTGAAAATGGGGACTTCTCTGCAGGAAGCCTTTAAAAATGGATCCCGTCAGGGTCACATAGACCAGCGCCAGCGCCTCACCTGTCACGAAAATCAGAAACCAGATACCCGTAAGCATATATAAGCCAAAGCCTATCAGATATCCTGCCGTCAATACAGCATAATAAATAAAATATCGTTTGTAATAAAGGCTCAGCCGATATTCCACATCACCGTAATAGCGGAAGAGTGTCGTCATGATCAGCACGACCGTCAGAATGCCGCCGGCCATATTTTCCAGGGATGTCCAGGCAATGATCAAAGCGATCACGCTGCCGATACCGCCAAATAATAATAAAAGCGTATCATAATCGCCATTGCTGACATCCGCCTCCCTGCGGAGTACCAGGCGGCTGGTATTCAGTGACTGTCCCACCGTCGGACAAAGAATCGCCACAATACCCATGATGAACAAAAGATTTCCCAATGGACCGCTGCCCATTTTTCGGTTCAGCAAGGGATAAATAGCCACCTGCAGTACACCATTCATCAGGAGATTGCCTCCCATGGTATAGACTGTATTGCCCAAAATACTTTTTTTACTTGTATCTGTTTTTACTTCTGCCAAAATATTATCTCTTTCTCTTTATCTTCCCAAAACCTCTGCCCGCTTACCTGCCCCGAAGCAATCCATGGGGGACGGGCAGGAACTGGCGAAATACGCCTCCGATGTTTATCAGACCAAACTACTCCCTAAATTCAAGTCTCGCTCCTGCGTAGAATTTGTTAATACCCCCACCTATAGACACCCGAAGGGCGTACAGAGTAGGAGGGGACTTCCCTTCTGCGTTAAATCATTAGAAAAAATGGCAGCCGTAAGAATTATTTGCGGCCCAGATATTTCTCGCAACGATTCTCGATATATTTACGTTTGCCTGAATTCAAAACCGGAATCTCATCGATCATCTCGATGGTGATCTCTGCTTCCTCACCGAAATAAGGCTTGATCCGCTGCAGGATCATCTCCTGATCCATAAGCTTCTCATCACCGTTCAGCCAGAGAGTATATTTCTTTACGTCCTCCTGAATAAAACGGAACTGTTTCACACCCTTCACATCCCACATATTGTTTGTGATGACATATGGGGTCAAAGCATTGCCCTTGCAGTCATAGATCGTATCACTGCGCCGGCCGTAGAGCTCTGTGAGATATAATTTGCATCTGCCATTCTTTACCTCATGTCTGGCCACCGCCAGGTCACCGTTGTCATAACGAAGGATCGGGAAGGCATAATTATAGAGATCTGTGATCACCACGCGGCCAAGCTCACCGTCTTCTGCCGGCTCATCGGAATCCAGCTTCAAAATTTCATAATAGTAGCTTTCTGTATCGATGTGGTATGCCTCATCCTCCGGATTCTGTATACCCATGATGCCGTTTTCTTCGTTTGAATACCAGGCAGCTACCGCACAGCCGAACTGCTTCTTCAGCGTGTCACGGACCACCGTCGGCATACTCTCGGAGATTGGAATGATGGAACGGACACTAAATTTGGAGGTATCAATGTCATTCTCCTCGATATATCTGCTGATCTCACCCAGGGCTGAGGAATAGCCCACCAGGCATTTCACCTTTTTCGTGCGCAGTACCTTCAGCATACCCTCAATCGCCGGACCGTCCAGCTTTGAGCTATCCATCATCAAAGAATTTTCAGCCGTCTGCTGTAAGCGGCTCTTGCGGACATTATTCACCCACACACGGATAAAGGCCTGCTTCATACCGATGTAATAGCCGCCTGCCGCGCCCAGGAAAATACCGGCTGCTGTATTGTGATTGATCTTGTCCTTGTTCTGTACCATGGAAAGCGGTGTACCTGTGGAACCGCTGGTGCACATGATGCGGTTATCACTGGCATCCTTGTAGCTTTCTGATACAAAGGCATCATAATTATTACGAAAAGTATCCTTATTTACCACCGGCAGTTCGGAAAGCTTCGTGCAGCCGGCGTACTCCTGATAAAAGCTTGTTGTCTCTGCCGCATGGTTGATCAGCTTCGCAAGCTTTTCCTCCGTCTCCGCCATCGGCGTACCGTGAATAAAACTGTCACGGATTTTGTCATAATATTTGCGCACCGGCGCACCCTTGGTCCGATCCAGAAGCCAGAAGGCTGTCCAGCGCATTCTTTCATCTATAATCATTTTATTATTCCTTTACCTAATACATGCAAGAAGGCCCCGGACATTCTTGCCGCAGCTTGGCCAAGTGCCCGCAAGGGAAACTCCCATTGCGTTCAAGTCTCCGCCTTTTTACTGCATAATAGCCTCGCGGATCACGCGGGCCATATAATCAAGCTTCTCCTCTGTCATACCCGGATATACACCTACCCAGAAGGTATCCTCCATGATCCGGTCTGTATTCTTCAGTTCGCCCACAATACGGTAACCCTTCTTCCGGGCGCGCATCTGGTCAAAGCAAGGATGCTTGGTCAGGTTGCCGGCAAAAAGCATACGTGTCTGCACGCCATGCGCCTCCACATACTGCACTACTTTATTTCTGTCCACGCCCTCTTTACAGGTGATCAGGAAGCCAAACCAGCTCGGACGGGAATTCTCACAGGCTACCGGCAGGATCAATTTGTCCTCTGTACCTGCAAGTCCTGCAAGCAGACGATCGAAGTTCTCACGTCTTCTCTCCACAAATCCCGGGAATTTCACCAGCTGTGCACAGCCGATGGATGCCTGCAGATCCGTGGCCTTGAGATTATAGCCGAAATGAGAATATACATATTTATGGTCATAGCCGGCAGGTAACTCGCCGTACTGGCCGTCGAAACGATGTCCGCAGAAATTATCCCTTCCGGACGGACAAACACAATCCCTTCCCCAGTCACGGAAGGAACGAATGATTTTGTTCAGCAAAGGACTGTCTGTATAGACAGCGCCACCCTCGCCCATGGTCATATGATGCGGCGGATAGAAACTGGAGGTACCGATATCACCGATGGTTCCTGTCAGCTTTTCGACACCATCAATCGTATAAACAGAACCAAGGGCATCACAGTTATCCTCGACAAGCCAAAGCTGATGTCTGTCACAGAAATCCCTGACAGCCTTCAGGTCGAATGGATTTCCCAGTGTATGGGCGATCATAACCGCTTTCGTCTTTTCAGAATAAGCTGCCTCGAGCTGCTCCACATCGATGTTATACTGCGGAATGGTTACATCCACAAAGACCGGTACCGCGCCGTACTGGATCATCGGTGCCACCGTCGTCGGGAAGCCGGCTGCCACAGTGATCACCTCATCGCCCGGCAAAAGCTGGCGCTCCTTCAAAAGTGGAGAAGTCAGTGCCATAAAGGCGATCAGATTTGCAGAGGAGCCGGAATTTACCAGTGAACAAAAACGTACGCCCAGATACTCTGCCATTCCTTTTTCAAATTTTTCCGTATATCTGCCGGAAGTCAGCCAGAACTCCAGAGAGCTGTCTACCAGATTTACCATTTCTTCTGCATCGTATACGCGCGCTGCATAAGAGATACGATCTCCCTCATGAAATTCCTTTGGCTGATTATGATATTCATCGCAATAGCTGCGCACCAGCTGCAGGATCTGCTCCCTCGCCTGCTTCTCACTCTTACCCTCAAACATATCTCTATTATCCTTTCGTCATCTATCACTATCCGGCGCAGCTTTTATCTGCCCGAAAACCCTGATTCTTTTTTTGCCATTTTATCAAACCTGCAACCGATTTGCTTCTTGCTCCTTAAAAGATCGGCTGCTATGCAGCCTTCACGGTATAGGGCTTGCATCCCGCACCTTGCTAAAGCCGGCCCTGCGCCTAAAGACATTAGCTTATCTTTATCTTTTTACATACTGTAGAAAGCGCGGATCTGCTCTTCCATCACGGTCTGCACATCCGCACCCGCATTCCATGCCTTAGTCCATTCCACCGTCTTCTCAACTGCCTCTGTGATATGCCATACCGGCTTCCAGTGAAATACGGATTTGATTCTGGAACAATCCAGTTTCAGCAGATTAGCCTCATGAGGACCGCCTGCGAAATGGTTCTCCCAGGTCTGTCCTTCGCCCCAGGCTGCGCAGAAAATATCCACCAGTTTTCCTGTATTTACACAGTCCTCCTCATCCGGACCTACATTATAGTAACCGGCATATTTACCATCCTCTGCCTGCTTGGCCGCGATCATCAGATAAGCATTCAGCGGCTCAAGTACATGTTGGAAAGGACGTGTCGAATGGGGATTGCGCACCGGAATCGGCTCCTTTTTTAAGGCAGCCCGTACACAATCCGGGATGATTCTATCTGCCGCAAAATCACCGCCGCCGATCACATTTCCGGCTCTTGCCGTAGAGATGGCCGGTTTTCCGTCTGCAAAGAAGGAATTTTTATAGCTGTGCGTTACCAGCTCTGAGCAGGATTTACTGTTAGAATAAGGGTCAAATCCATCCAGCGGATCCGTCTCCCGGTAGCCCCACTCCCACTCATTGTTATGATATACCTTATCTGTAGTCACATTCAGAAAGCTCTCAACGGAATCTGTCTGCCGGATGGCTTCCAGAATATTCACCGTACCCATCACATTGGTCTCATAGGTCGTGACCGGATCCCGGTAAGATTCCCGCACGATCGGCTGCGCTGCCAGATGGAATACCACCTGGGGCTTTGTCTCTTGCATGAGACGGATCAGTTTTTCTCTGTCACGCACATCACCAATGACAGAATGCATCTGCTTTTCCAGGCCACTCTGGGCAAATATACTCGGATCGGTCGGTGGCTGCAGGGAATAGCCTGTCACTTCTGCGCCTGCCATGAGCAGCATTTTCGTCATCCAGCTGCCTTTAAAGCCTGTATGCCCGGTCAGCAAAACCTTTTTTCCTTTATAATAGTTCATCCATTCAAACATGATTTATCCTCTTTATTAATCCCAGATCTTCCACGGCGCTTTTCCGGACGCCCACATTTTTTCCAGCATTTCCTTTTCGCGCATGGTATCCATACACTGCCAGAAGCCATGATGACGATAGCCGTTCATCTGTCCCCGGCGGGCACTTTCGGCCAGCGGATATTGTTCGAATACCGTCTGATCCCCCTCGATCAAATCAAAGATTCCCGGCTCCACGACCATATAGCCCGCATTGATCCATCCGCCGTCCTCTTTCTTCTTTTCTTTAAAATTCGTGATCTCGCCATCCTCCTGCATGTCCAGGATACCGAAACGACCTCCCGGCTGTACAGTCGTAATAGTAACCATTTTTCCGCTTTCCTCATGGTATCTGATCAGCTCCGGCAGATTGATATCCGCCACGCCGTCACCATAGGTCAGCATAAAAGGCTCCTCATTCAGATACTCTCTGACACGCTTAATACGTCCGCCTGTCATGGTATTCAGACCGGTATCGATCAGCGTTACCTTCCACTGCTCCTGGAAGTGATTGTGCACGATCATTTTATTTTCCTGTGTAAAATCAAAGGTAATATCGCTGTTGTGCAGATAGTAATCCGCAAACCACTCTTTGATCACATGCTGCTTATAGCCGCAGCAAATGACAAACTCATTAAATCCGTAATGAGAGTACATTTTCATGATATGCCAAAGGATTGGTTTCTCACCGATCTCGATCATTGGTTTCGGTTTCAGATGACTTTCCTCACTAATACGTGTACCAAATCCACCTGCAAGAATTACAACTTTCATACATTCTCCTATCTGAACGTTTCAGCTTGAATTTTTATTCGATTTAAGGTTTGCATGCTATCCTCTCTTTTTATGAAAGAAAATTCGCAAACATATCCTTATATAATATGGCTGAAAGTACTGCATTTGTCAAGAAAACAGCGTTTTTCCGCCAAATTCCGCCGGAGCCGGCTCTCCTTATTCCATCCGCAAAAAAGAAGAGTGTCCGGGATAAGGCTTGCACTTTTCTCTATTTTCAATTATGTTTATTGATATTGCAGCCGGGGGTTACACGCGAAGCGTAGAACCCTTACGCCGCATCATAATCCGTGGTGATTCCGAACGAAAGTAAGGAATCATATCAGTTTTTAATCGCACACGTCCGCTTTTGGGATGTTACAGAGGGTTTTTATGTTCCGCCTACGAAAATTATCTGATTCTGAAAATAAAACAAAAGAAAAGGGCCGCAGCTTTCCCTGGCGGGCTTTGTTCTCTGTATTGATGATTTTATTCCTGACATTGACCACCCTGGTACTCTTTACCATTGTCTGGGTAAAGCAAACCTGGGCTGAGCTGACACTGGAGGAAATCTTCTATCAGCTGACCATGCCGCTGGAAGGTACCGGTGGCGGCATGATCGGTGATTTCGTCATCAACGCCGTGGTCCCGACTGTCATTCTTCTGGTCTTTTGGTTTTGCCTGCTCTGGCTCTTCCGCCGCTTCCGCAGAAAAACCTATCTCATCACCACCGGCTGTATCTCTCTGCTGTCCCTGATCGTACTTGGCATTTCTGCCACCTACTTCTGGTTTGACATCGGCTGTGATGAGTATTTTTCTGCTTCTTCCGGCGGCAGTGATTTCATCGGTGAAAAATATGTCAATCCGAGCAGTGTAAAACTGACTTTTCCGGAGCAGAAACGGAATCTGATCTATATTTACCTGGAATCCATGGAAACGACCTATGCCGATGATGCTAACGGCGGCGGCTTCGGTGAGGATAATCTGATTCCGGAACTGACTGCGCTGGCACAGGAAAATGAGGATTTCTCCGGCAGTGATGATAGCCTGAACGGCGGTATCTCTCTTCCGGGTACCACCTGGACCATCGGCGCCATGTTTGCCCAGACCTCAGGTCTGCCTCTGAAGATCAGCATTGACGGAAATGAAATGAGCGGTGAAGATTCTTTCTTCCCCGGCATCACTACCCTGGGCGACATTTTGCAGGAACAGGGTTATCATAATGAGCTGCTGATCGGCTCACAGGCCACCTTTGGCGGAAGAAAGCTGTATTTTTCAACCCACGGAAATTATTCCTTTTTTGACTACGATTATGCAGTAGACGCCGGACTGATTCCTTCTGACTATTATCGTTGGTGGGGTTATGAGGACGAAAAACTCTTTCAGTATGCAAAGGATGAGCTGACCAGCTTAGCTTCCTCAGACCAGCCCTTTAACCTGACCATGCTTACCGTAGATACCCATTTCGAGGACGGCTACGTCTGTGATCTCTGTGAAGATACCTACGGCGAAAATCAATATGCCAATGTCATGGCCTGCTCCAGCAAGCAGGTAGCTGCCTTTATCGAATGGATTCAGCAGCAGGATTTCTACGAAAATACCACCATCATCATTAGCGGCGATCATCCGACTATGGATGCCGATTTCTGCGAGGATGTAGATAAAAGCTTCTATGAAAGAACCGTGTATACGACCTATATCAATGCGCCGGTGACGCCGACTGATTCTGAAAAACGACGTGTATACTCCACCTTTGACGCCTTCCCGACCACCCTGGCCGCCCTCGGCGTGGAGATTGACGGTAATCGCCTGGGGCTGGGAACCAACCTCTTTTCCTCCACAGAGACCTTGACAGAATCCTACAGCGTGGACACAATGGTTAGTAATTTATCGAAAAAATCTGCTTTTATGGATAATCTTTCCGGTCTGGAAAATGAAAATACCGATATAACGAAATACGCACCGTCGGGAAATTTCCAGGCGAACCTGGATGAGGATGATAATCTTCTTCTCACGGCTTCGGATATCACTGATGATAAGGATGCCACAGCAGCAGCCTATGTCCTGATTACTGCTGAGGAAACAAAGAAAAATACGGATGATGAGGAAGCGCTTTCAGAGAAGTTTAAGCTCAACCGCAACGAAGATGGCAGCTACTCTGCCTACGTCAGTGCCGAGGACCTGAAAGACTTCGGTAAGAAATACCTGGTACGCTGCTACCTGGTCAGTGACCAAAAATATGAATATGAAATCGGAAGCTACGAGCTCCCCTGAAAAAAGCTTTTCCAAAAGAAACAGCCCCTATTCTATGAAGGAATAGGGGCTGTTTTTAGCGGATTTTGATTTATTCTCCTCCTAACAGGAGTGTTGCGTGATCTTCCGGTGTTTCTTCGACGATCTGTGTCGCTTCTCTCACGGATGGCATGCGATCCAGGTTGACCACGATCATGCCGCTGACATAGGTGACATAACCATCCGATGTGAAGGATGTAGCCGGTATGCTGTTTACCAGCTCTACCGCCATGGATTTCTGCTCTTCAGTGCAATCCCCCACCTTGTAACCCAGGTCTCGCAGGAATGCATTTGCTCTGTTATCATCATATAATTCAAAAATAGATTTGCCGGCGATGGTTATATGGCGGGATTTTACACAGGCATCATTGAGGGGCGCTTTATAGCTGCCCACGAATACCAGGGGAATATCTTCTATATTTCCCATCTGCAATTCACTGATCTGATCCATAATGTCCTCTGCCAGTGCCACATCCTGTGTATATCTGACCTGCTCCGTATATTGGATTCTCTGTACGGATTCTATCTGCCGGACACCCATATAAAAGGCCGGAATACAAAGCAGCCACATCAGCCAATTCAGCGCCACTTCGCTTAAAACATAGAAGCAAAGGAAGGCTGCCACAAAGGTCAGGGCCAGATTCGAGCGGACAGACTGCTCTGTCGCTGTAGCAAACAGGCGGACAAATGGTGTGCCGATCATCAGCAGCAAGGCCGCCAGCATGAATGGCCAACCCTTATATTTCTTCGCTGTGATACAAAAAGCCGCAATTGCTGCTACAACAGCCACAATGAATACTACATTATAACAGGCGCCGCCGGAAAGAATTCTGCCAAGGGATTTACCGATCGTGCTCCAGCAATCCCAGAGAGATTCTTTGCCCCAGTTACCCTGTGCCTGCTGATAATTCGCATATGCCGAATCACCGATATCATTCATAAAGCAATTACCAACGACCCAGGAAACCAGTCGGATCACTACATAGTAAACGATATACTCTACCGTCATCCGCAGGCGCGCTTTCCATTTCAAGCGATTTTCCTGCATCAGCAGCATATAAACAGCCAGTAGCAAGGCCAGCATCAGATAATCATAGGACTGGTAAGTGCCCAGGCAGATGGCGCCGCTTATAAGAGCCGCAATGATCCGCCACGGATTTCTTCCCCGCAGACCGTCGATAATCAGCATCATCGTGATGGCAGACAAAAAGAGGGCAAAGGAATTACCTGCTGCCTGCACCATATAGATATACTGCTCGCCCCATACAGGATGTGTCAGAAAGAGCACGGTGAATACATATAAGCCAACCCTGCATTTGCCCTCTGTCAAAGTGTCTAATAAGAAAGCAAAAGCAACTGCAGCCAGCAGCAGGTTCACCAGCAGTAATACTGTCTCCATCGGCATGTTAAAGGACATGGTACCTGTGATCCATTTATAAAGGATCATTCCCCAGCGGCGAACAGCTATCCACTGCTCATAAATCCTACTGGGTTCATCGATCATGATTTCCATATCCAGAGAAATCGTCTGATAAGCGATTTTAATCCCGTAGCAAATCGCTACCAGCAGTGTGGAAAATGCTATAAACCACTTATTTTCCCTGCCGAAATCATAAAAACGCTTCTTCGTAAAATAAAACATCGGAAGCCTCCTTTTTCTTCAAATCTAGCATGCTTTTTAATTATAACATTATCACAGCTTAAAAAAAACCACTTCTTTCCTTTGTCCTGCAAATCCAATTGTATACAATTAAGCAAGAATTTGTTAGAATAGCAGTAATTATGTCCGTAGATATAAGAGAAAATCCTTTCCCGTTTTACATGCATTTTCAGGATGTCTGCCGGGAAATGATCGTTCAAGAAGGAGAAAACAATGACCATTCAACCTGTAAAGAAGAAAACAATTATTTTTCTGCTTATCCTGGCCACGGCAATATCACTGCTTTCCTGGCCCGTGATCAAACACATGACGATCACAGCATCGAAATTTCAATTAACAGAGGATTATCCCAGCAGCGATACAGTAGGAAAAACCGTATACTATGAGATTGACCGCGCAGAGAGGGATAACCTGGCGCTCGAGGATGGCGGCGGACTTTCCGGCGCAGACCAAAATTATTTTGTCATCGAAGGCTGGGCCGGTGTCGAAGGCGAAAGTATTGAGATTTTTAACACCACCGTACTCCTGAAAAAGGATGACGGCTCCGTATGCTATAAACTGCGCGGCGCTATGAACCAGCGAGAGGACCTGGCTGATTATAACGGCAGCGGGGACAGCTATCAGAGCGGTGGCTTCGTATGCCGTATCGATTCCCGGCAAATGGATCCCGGCAATTACCAGGTTTGCATCCTTTACGGCAATGACGGCAATGATTTCGTCATTTACACAGATACATACATTGAGGTGAACTGATATGACAAAGAAAAAATTTTCTCTTCCGAATAAGGTGAACGAATTTATCCGAAAATACCAGCTTTCCGCCTTTCTGGTCTATGCTGTGTTTTTTATCATGATCATGATCGTTTACCGTTTCATTTTCCTGAACATCGGTGATGACAGTGTTTCCAACCGAAACATCGACATTATGAATGTCCCCTTCTCTGAGCTGATGTCCTATGCCTATACCCATGGCAAATCTATTTTCTGCAGATATTGGTACACTGTTATGTGTTATGCCCTTCTGCGGATCGGCGGCGGCATCTTCTGGCGCCCCTTCATCGGTTTCGCTTACGTGGTGGCTGCCTTTGCCCTTGGCAAATTATTTCCGATCGCCGGCGAATCCCATGTGAAAAACGCAGTGATCTCCTGCTTTGCTATCCTGCTCTTTCCGCTCTTAACGATGTGTGAGGCCGGCTGGCTTTCCACCTCCATCGTCTATGTGGTTCCACTGGCCTTCCTGCTTGTGGGCGCCATCGGTCTGAAAAAGAGCTTTCTGCAGCAGAAGATCAAATGGTATGGCTATCCGGTCTACCTCCTCTGCCTCTACCTGGGTACCTGCCATGAGCAGAGCTCCACTCTCTTTTTTGGCCTGGTCGTATTTCTCGTCGGCTACAAGGTATTCAAAGCGATCCGTGACCGCAAGCAGCCCTCCATTGGCCGAAAGCCTATTGCTTCGAATGTTTATTTCACCATCTGCTGCCTGCTTTGCACCTATCAGTGCTACGTCGCCGTCACCTGGCCATCTAACGCAGATCGTCTGAACAGCGAGATTAAGGGCTGGTTCGTAGAGTATCTCTCTTTGAATACCTACGATAAGCTCTACCTGGGCTTCCAGGATACCATGCATTACATTATCGCAACCAAGCCGGTTACCCTGACCATTCTGTCTGTCATGCTCTGTCTGGTCATCTTCACCATGTACAAAGATACACTGTATCGCGTCCTGGGTCTGATACCGGTCGGCATCATGTGTGTCTTCGGTATGTTCAGTGACTTTTTCGAAACACTGTATCCAAACCTGGATTATGCCTTCAGCCAGAATGTCGGCACCCGTAACTTCATCAATATCCGCTACTATATGTCCACGATGATCTCCCTCTTCCTGATCCTGATCATCTGCATAAACATATACCTGGTCTTCCGGAACACCTTCAGCTCGGTATTTTTTGCTGCGCTCTTCTGCGGCGGACTTTGTACACGTTACATCATGGGCTTCTCCGCATCCCTGTATGCGTCTCTTTACCGGACAGCCTTCTTCCTCTTTATGACCATGATCGTCATTATCTTCCGGCTGCTAAGCGAGCTCCGCAGCCGCAGCCGCCAAAAGCTCTATCCGGTCGGCATCGCACTGGTCGTTATCTTTGGCGCCCTCTCTATGCTGGACCTCATTCTCTACGTATAAAGCAGGCGGTAATGCGGGCGGGACATGTCTGCTGTATGTGCAGAAAGAAGCTTTGAACTTACACACAAATTTGCTGTATACGCAAACCTTACATACGAATGCGTTATATACGAATGCTCACCCATACGAAAAAGACGAGATGCTCACCGCACCTCGTCTTTTTTCATTGTACACCACTAAAGATAATTCCCTGAATCCCACACCATCCTGAACTAGGTGAGTTAGCTTTATATATTCATTGCAAACTCAACGCCCAAACTCTGTGCGCAGCTGCATCTTAATCTTATTCAGACGCAGGATACCTTTTCTGGAATGTACCTTAGCCCACTCCATATCCTTCTCCAGCGCCTTCTCCAGATATTTCCGGTAATCACGATAATAGCCTTCACACTCTTTAATCGCCGCTGCACGATTCTCATCCTTCTTTGACGGATCAGTAAGCGCCAGCTTCTCCTCTTTCTTAAAGTCAGCGATCATTCCGCGGAAATGGCGCAGACGGCGGAAGTAATTCAGATAAATACCCTCATAAATTTTTACATAAAGGGCACAGATACAGCCCAGCTCATCTCTCTTTAAAAGCTCTTTGATCGGCAGATAATGGGATCTCCAGCCATAGAAATGAATACTCCTGATAGACTTATCCGGATCCAGCCGGATCTCAATCTGCGGGTCATAGCCTTCGAACCAGATGCCCCTGGTGCCATGATCATTGTACTTACAGCCATTTGTATAATCGACATCATCCAGGTCTCCCATGAAAACAGAGCCATCTCTGTATTCAATACTGAAATAAAAATCCTTTATGCCGAACAAACCTGCTTCTGTGATATCGAAACGAATCCTGCTGATCGGCTTTTCGATATCTCCCATCTGATATTCCGCCTCGAATACACTGGCTGTATTCAGTACCAGGCTGTGCAGTCGTTCATTTTCCTTAAAGCCCTCACCGTAATCCACATACAGCGCAGCATGATCAAACTGCGGTGGCTCGCCCTTTCCAAGCTTTGCGCCTTCCGGCAGCCCTGCCTCTGTGATCAGACAATCATGCCAATCCGCCGGCATGAGAATCTTCGGCATGAAACGTCCTTTATCAATGATTTTCGCATAGTTCTGATTCCACTCAGACTGTTTATGCATGGCAACGGAATTGCTTCCGTTGGCAAAATTTCTATAAATAGAGGTTGGGCTTTTAATATCAACCACGCCCAGCAGATAAGCAAAACGCATCAGATAATCCCAATCCTCTGTGGTGGCCAGCGTCTCGTCAAAAACCTTGCCAAACTCACGGAACAAAAATCCCGGAAAAGCCAGTCCCATCAGCGGACAGCGATTCTTTCTCGCCTCCTCAGCCACATTGAAATCATAACAATAAATGGCATCAGGTGTGCCGGCTGCGCGCAGTGCCTGCTTTCCATCCGCATCCTCCAGTATTTCCCATTTCTGCCCTACACAATAGGAATGCAGAATGCAGCCACCATCCTTCATAGCTGCCTTATGGAAGGATTCTACCCAATGATCAAAGACAATATCGTCGTCATCCAGAATCACCACATACTCACCATGCGCATGCGCCAGTCCAAAATTAATCGGTGCTGTACGATTTCCTTCGTTCAGGTCCAGCGTGCGGATTCTGCAGCGAAGACTCTCCGGCTGCTCTGCCACGATCTCATCTACCATGGCAGCATTCTCCGGCTGCGCTTTATGCTTGACCAGAATCACTTCGAAATCCTCATCTGACTGTCCGTAGAGGGCCAGGAAGGTCTCCCGCAACATTTCAGAACGGTTTCCCTGGGTACGGATCACCACACTCAGAAATGGAGCTTTTTCTCCTGCCGCCTCTTTTTCTGCTTCTACGATCTGCTGATATTTTTCCAGATAAATGGCATCCTTCTCAAAGAGCTCTTTTTTCCAATACTGAAAAAAGGTAAATACCGGAGAATGATTTACCGGAACTGCAGGAAGCTGGTCGGCAAAATCCTGCATTTTATCCATAAATTCCATATACAATTTCGTGCTCATTCGTCATATCCCCTTTTTTATGTATTACAAAACAAATCTGATACTGTCATCTACTGTGAAGTTCTTCTCTTTGATCTGTTTCGGAAGCTTTCCCTCCGCCTTCATTTCTTCATATTTGGCTGCCGCCTTCTGATACAGCTCATTATCGCTGCCCTTATAGATGGCACAGATATCCTCTGCCTTCTTTACATCGCCCCACTTATAGGCGAAGAGCATCTGGGCTACGCCTGAATAATAGAGCTCTGTTTTCGCCGCATTCCAGCGTCCCTCTTTGGAGAGGCGTTTGGCATGAAAAGCCGGCGCCGTCGGACAGTAGATCAGTTTATAGCCCAGGCTGCGGACTCTCCATGAAAGATCCACATCCTCACTGTACATAAAGAAGGTATCGGTATCAAAGCCCTTCAGCCGGCGGAAAAGTGACTGTCTGATGATGAAGCAGGCACCACTGGACCAGTCTGTTTCTTTGGTCACCCGGTCATACTCCTTAGGATGCTCCACCGGCGTCTGACGTCCTTCGGTAATGCCTGTCGTCTCCTTTGCAAACGGTGCCAGCATTTCACAGAAGAAAGGGGCTGTTACCATGATATCCGGATTAATGATGCATAAGAAATCAGCTTCTGCATGCTCCGACAGAAGATTATGTCCTTTTCCGTAACCGGAATTAAAGCCAAAATTTACATAGTCAATTTCTGCCTGATGATGGCAAAGCTCGCGAAAGCCCTCCAAATCCTTTTCGAACAAAACCTGCTCCGGCGAAGCCTCACCGAAGAGGATCCGCAGCTCCATCTGCTCCTTCTCATGCTTGTTATAATAGTTGGCTGCATTTGTAAAGCTTTCTACCATTTTTTCCAAAGCGTGAATCTCATTATTAAAGACCACCGCCTGTACCTGCATCCTGATCATCTATACTCTCCCTCTGATCAAATCAAGTCTCATTTTTTATGTTTTATATGTTTTCATGTTTATGGGCTGCCGCGATTACATTCTATAACCTCATTGTAATAAAATGTAACACTGCGACAGCCCTTATTATACGGATGAACCTTTTATGTAGTTAAAATTGTACGAATGATTGCTGCCAGATTTTCACCGTAGGACGTATTGGAGGCCCATTTTCCGGAAAGCGCTGCCAATGTAGTAGCACTGCCTCTGGTCACATAAGTAAATCTCGGATCTACCTGCGCATTATTCAAAGCCTCTGTGGAAGCATATGCCTTCAGGTGCTGTACCTGCGCCCGGATACCGAGCTGTACAGTATCAAAGGAATTTCCCGACACGCCGCCTGTGGCACCGAGACCACAGAAATTAAACTGTGAAATATCCACATCACCGCCGTAAGCAAGGAAGCCTGTTTCCTCCATGGCCTGCGCCATGACAACCTCCGCACGCACACCCTCTGCATTTGCCTCATCATAAACGATCTGACAGAAGTCCTGTATTGTCGGTGCATCTGTCGTCGCATAATAGGATGGATAATCTGCATGCGCATTATAGAAGTTTTTCATCTGCGCTACCGTTGTGGCGCTTGTACCCATGATCGAATAGGATGTGTCAATAGAAGAAACATCCATCTCATCTGAGGAATTGCCCTGCAGTCCGGCTGCTTTGCCCCACCAGATGTAGTGCAGATAATAACCCTTCCAGTTACTTCCGTAAGTCTTCGCCAGATCCGGATAATGATTTGCATAGTATACCGGGTCAAATTCCGCACTGCCCTGTACGCCATGCAGCATACCTACATTGACGAAATGTTTCAGAACCTCTGTCTCATCCTTGCCCGCATATGCAGCTGCATCTGCATCATTATTCAGATAGTAATCATAGTCATATACAGAACTGTAATCAATGCCGTTCAGCTCTGTGACCGGTGTCCAGGTCGCATCACTGTTGCCGACCAGACCGCCTTCTTTTCCCCACCAGATATAGTGGAGATAATAGCCTCGCAGTGTACCGCCGTAAACCGTACGCAGTTCAGGATATGCGGCTCTGTATGCATATACATTAAACTCTTCATTTCCCTGTAAACCTGACGGGATACCTTTGTTTACGAAGTGTCGAAGCACTGCCAGAGAATTGGTTCCTACCTCTGAGCTGACTTCCGGATGATTCTCCAGATAATAGTCATAATCATATACTGCACTGTAATCAATGTCATCCAGCACGGTCACCGGTGTCGTATCATCATCAGCCGTACCAATCCAGTTGGCTGCTGCGCCCCAGCGGATATAGTGCAGATAGTAGGCCTTGAGATTATCCCCATAAACGGATTTCAATTCTGAAGAATAACGGTTCTTATAATACTGTACATCAAAGTCTGCGCTCGCCTGCAGTCCGGCATCCATGCCCCACAATACGAAATGGTTCAGCAATGCCTTAT
>R14__coassemble_23_pt1 | contig 139484 bp, 114 predicted proteins | sample R14__metabat2_high_PE_005 | metagenome-assembled genome bin R14 | reverse complement strand
AATATTTTGAATTTTCGAGGATGTGTTTTACTGTTCAGTTGTCAATGTTCTTTGTTTTTGCTTTCGTTTCGCAACAACGGAATTAATATAACATTTCGTTATTGTTTTGTCAACAATCTTTTTAAGGTTTTTTTATTTTCTTCTTAGAATTTTAATAAAAAAATCCTGCAACGATTGTTTCGCTTTTTTGCAAGCGACAGCTTAATCAGATTATCACTACATTGTATAAATGTCAACTACTTTTTTGTCTTTTATTTACATTTTTTCTTTCCTTCTTTTCGGCAGGCAATCGATTTCATATACTCTGAAATGGTATTCCTTCGATTCCATCATCGTAAAAGGATGTTCCTCCACACATTGCAGATAGCTAACAGTACGCTTTTCTTTCTTTATCAAATGAAATAAATCCGCAAGGTCCTTTCTCAACCGAAAATCTTTTTCCCTCCTCTTTCCGGCATCTTCCTTAGCATCGCCTTCAGCTCCCTCCACACTTTTCTGAAAGAATGGGTAATCTCCCTTAAAACCATGGGAAAGGATTTCTGCAGTATGCTCCTCCCGGATTTTTTGATTTTCTTTTTCCTCTGCCGACGTATATTTCCTGCGCTCCCAAGTTCCGGAAGCTTTCTCGATTTTTTCCTGTAAAAGCCAATAAATAGAAGCATGGGAAGCTTTTATCAGCTCTTCTGCCATGTTTCGCAGCATTTTCCTTCTTCGTCGCTGAGATGCTTTTTGATATATTTCTATCTTTTTCTCATATGATAGATCACCGGCTTCTGCGGCAAAAGCTTTCATACGCTCGATACCTTCCTCACTCTCCGGATACCAATCCAGAATGCTTTTGTTGATAGGCGTCCAGTAGCAAAGGGGTGCAAATTCTATCAGGGGAACCAGATCGATTTCAATCTCATTGCAGGCTTTTTCTCCCAGATAGGTAAGCTTGTCATGCAATACACAAAGCAAATTAACAAGACGGCGATAATGCTCCTGTCCCCTTTCACTACGCCATTCATGACCGATCTGATGATATTGATAATTATGCATTTCAAAGATGGCCTCTTCATACCATATGCTTACCATATTTCCATTTTCCTGTCGCAGCAGAATTCCCTTTCGTTCACTGCCGGAAATCATTGTCACTTCTGTCCGGCCTTCAATTTCATCATTCCATTCTCCCTGCAGCCTGCAGCCTTGTAGCCGGAAGAAATACTCCACTGCGTCATTCATCATATACGGAATAAGTACCTCAGAAAAGCCATCCTCCGCATCAGCAGATTGCAGCTCCAGTGCTTCGCTCTCACTTAGGTCCTGCAGATAAATCTGCAATTCCCTTGTCTCTAATTCTTTCACCATATAAATTCTTATTTCTCCCGTATTCGCACTCGCATCCCTTGTCAAACATATATTTCTTCTGCACACCTTGCAGGTTTATTTATCATACAGCTGTCTCACCTTATGGTATATTTACCAGGTCTGTCTTTCCCTTTTCATCCGTAATTTCTTTTTTCGTCAGTATCTTCTTTTACATCAGCGTCCTCTTTTTCGTCAGCGTCTTTTCTGCTAAAACTCTTCATCAGTTTCTGCTGTTTTTTCAATTCCCGCAGTTCTTTGAAAAAGCAGCTCAGCATGCTGCTGCACTCTTGCTCTAATACCCCCTGCACAATTTCCACCTGATGATTAAATCCTTCCATCTGCAGAAGGTTCAATACGGAACCTGCGCAGCCTGCTTTCCCGTTCATGCAGCCGATCACTACCTTATCGATCCGGGACTGCACCAGTGCGCCTGCGCACATCTGGCAAGGCTCCAGCGTAACATACATCGTGCAGCCCTCCAGGCGCCAGTCGCCAAGCTTTTTACTTGCTTTCCTAATGGCATTCAGCTCTGCATGAGAAAGCGTGTTTTTGTCAGTATTTCTGCGGTTATAGCCACGTGCAATGATTTGACCTTCATACACAATGATACAGCCGATGGGAACCTCCATCAGCTTTTCAGCCTTTTTCGCCTGCCGAATGGCTTCCCTCATATATTTTTCATCCTGTGACAGCATCTGCCATATCTCCTTATCTTCCCAAAAAGCCGCAATAATCACCTTCCCGGTGTTTCACATAGGATGGATTACCTTTATCTTTTATATCCCCAGCTCGTATCGCACAGCCCAGGCAAATCCATCCTGCTCTACGGATGGGATGACCCGGTCTGCCGCTTTCCTGCATTCTTCTGTTCCATTGCTTACAGCCAATCCCAGACCTGCTGCCCCAAGCAGCTCTGCATCATTATCCGCATCCCCAAAAGCGACTGCCCTTTCCCGCGGTATATGCCATAAGTGCAGCAAATATTCCATAGCAGATTTTTTTCCGGCTGCTGCATTTGCCAATTCCACCCTGTTGGAAACCGATGAGGTGACATACAATCTCTTTTCCTCCGCCATTGGCGCTTTTTTCCCGGAAAGTGATACTTTTTCAGCAAACATTTCCCTTAATTCCCTGCGCAGGGAAGCATTTGCAGTCATGAAATCTATTCCGGAAATCTCATCACGATGCTCCAGGATAAAGGACCTGAGGTCTGCCACTACGATCCGGCTCTTCTGCACATAAGCTTTCGCTGTCATGCCGGCGCCATAGGCCATGGGGTCCTCCCGATATTCCGCCATAGTATAAGCCTGACCGTTAATAAAAAGCTCACAGGCGACCTCACCCGTATGCCACAGCTTCTCTGTTTTTTCCAGAATCCATTCCACTGACTGTGGTGTCAAAAGCACTTCGCGAATTTTCTTTTTGCTCTGCATATCATAAATGGCGCTTCCGTTGGATGTGATGGCATAAGAGATCCCGGGAATTTCAAGAACCGAGTCCGGCAGTGCCGTAAAAGGTCTCCCGCTGGCAATCACAACCCGCAGACCGGCCTTCACTGCACGTTCAAGCGCCTGCCTGTTCGCATGACTGATCGGTCTGCCGCCATATAATATGGTTCCATCCAGATCCAGAAACAAAGCATCTCTGCTACGAAGGAAAACCTGATCCGCTCTTTCTGCACATACACAGATGGCATACTTTTCTCCCAGCCTTCTTCCGCAAAGCAGGACAGAAAAAAAAGCCCCCTGTGCTGCCCATTGCAAATGCTCACGGAGCAGACCATCTCTATTTGAATTTTCCATATTTTCTATACTTTTATTTGCCGGGAGAACCGAAAACTCCGAAAAGTTCGCATCAATACCCCTTCCGGTAAATTTGACATAGCTTTCCTTTGCCGTCCATATGATCATGAAACAGCGAAATATTTCCTCCGCCGTCTCTGCCCTCTCCACAAATTCCTTCTCCTCGGCATGAAAAAAACGTCTCGCCAGACCTAATAATTTTTCACTGCGCTTCTCTACCGCATCTGGATCCGCCGGATTACGCAATTGCTGGGCAAAGAATTGCAGATCCACACCAATCTGCCCTTCTGCCAGCGCTACCACGCAGGCATTTCCGCTATCTGAAAAGGAGACTCCTTTTTCCCCGGCAAATCTAAAAAACGGTTTCCCTTTGTCACTTTTCCGGATTTCCCATGGGTGACCGCCGGCAGAAAACTTCTCCATCTCTTTCCGCTCTATATGATTCTCTTGCTCGCGATCAGCCTCTGTCCCGAACCAGTCTTCTGCACACTTTTCCATAAGTGTTTTATGTTCTGTTTGTTTATCTTCAAAAAAATATACCGGTATCATTTTTTTACTGCGCCCATCAGTTCCAGCTGCGGCAAAATTCCCGCCGCCTCGATCTGCGCTTCCTCAAGTTCCAGCAATGCTCTCTCTTCAGATATCTGCTTTAACATACAATACTCCGGTTTCTCGCGCTGTCCTATATTATTTCTGCAGGCACACATGGACATTACGCAGAGTCTGGAAGCCAGTCTGCAGCTCCAGCAATCTGCCGGCATATTTACTTCATAAGTCACTTTCATAATCAAATCCTCCCGCTGCTCTCTCAAATCATCCGTTTGCATTATTATAGCGATAAATGTATCCAAAGTCTACGTTTCATCTATGGTCAGGCCTTGTCTGCGCAGAAATCACCCAGCTGCCAAGCTTTCTCTTTCCGGAATGTCCCAGTCCTTCTTTCCGCGGTGCTGCCGAGCGCAAAAGACTCTCCCACTAAATAAAAGAGGTATTTTTCATGACTGTTTTTTCTCATACAAGACTTGCGTTGCGGATAATTTTATGATAAGATACTTTCGTTGCAGAAATTAATATATGCCGGCGTGTTGGAATTGGTAGACGAGACAGACTCAAAATCTGTTGTCCGTGAGGGCGTGTGGGTTCGAGTCCCACCGCCGGCACTAAAAAAGACGTATGATTTTTCATACGTCTTTTTTCATTCTATACAGAGAAACAGATTACAAAAGGAGCTTTAATATCCCATTTCTTCCAGAATGTCATCAATAACGGCTTCATTTCCCGTCTGATAAGAAAGGATTTCAAAGGTGGATGTACCATCAATACCAAATACAGATCCACTCTCCGTATCATAAGTAATCTGATAATCCTTTTCATCTGCTTTACTTTCGTCAAAGCACTTCAATTCATACTCTGACTGGGCAAGCTTCTCATCATCGAATTCGTGCAAATATCCCATGAAAATCATCTCACTCTCACCCGCATCGTCCTGGGACATCATAAAAAATTTCGATTCTGTATAATCATCTTCCTCTTCCGGATCCCGGATGTCGAAGACAATCGTTACATCCGCATCTGTATTGGCTTGCATATAAGCATTTTCAATATCTTTCTCAGACTCTTTGATCAAATTCTGAAATTCCTTAGCTGTCATTGAAGTATTTTTTCCGTTTGCACTTCCTCCACATGCTGCCAGCATCATACTAAGTCCTGCTGCGAATACAATCACTGTCTTTTTCATTTCTATTCCCCACATTACTGTTTATTACAAGAAGGCCTCGGGCCTTCTTGCTGCGGCGTGGTCGAGCGCGAAGCGCTCTCCCACTGAATTAAGTTTGTTTTTAATCCCTACCTATGCAAAGCGTCCCGCAAGGGAACTCTCGCTTATTTGAACATTTTCGCAAATTCAGGTGTAATATCCAGTGTTGCGAAATAATCCTTCGGCTCCTCCGGACGACGGATCAGTTCAAAGCTTCCATCCTCCTTCAGAAGAATCTCTGCAGACCACAATCTGCCGTTATAGTTATAGCCCATTGCAAAGCCATGTGCGCCTGCATCATGAATGACAAGGATATCTCCTTTATCAATCTTCGGAAGCATACGATCAATGGCAAACTTGTCATTATTCTCGCAAAGAGAGCCGGTAACATCATACATATGATCGCAAGGCTGATCTTCCTTACCCATAACTGTAATGTGATGATATGCGCCATACATAGCCGGACGCATCAGGTTTGCTGCGCAGGCATCTACACCAATATACTCTTTATAAATATGTTTCTCATGGACAGCTTTGGTTACCAGACATCCGTATGGTCCCATCATAAAGCGGCCCATCTCTGTATAAATGCTCACATCGCCCATACCTGCAGCTCCCAGAATCTCATCGTAAACCTGATGAACGCCTTCGCCGATCGCCAGGATATCATTTGGCTCCTGGTCCGGTCTGTAAGGGATACCTACACCGCCGGAAAGGTTGATAAATTTAATCTTTGCGCCGGTTTCCTGCTGCAGACGTACAGCCAACCCGAAAAGAATGCCGGCCAGCTTCGGATAGTACTCATTTGTGACAGTATTACTAGCCAGGAAAGCATGGATACCAAATTCCTCTGCGCCTTTGGATTTCAGAATTTTGAAAGCCTCAAAAATCTGTTCCTCTGTCATACCATATTTGGAATCTCCCGGATTATCCATAATACCGTTACTCATCTGAAAAAGTCCGCCCGGATTAAAACGGCAGCTGATTTTCTTCGGAATATAGCCCAGTGTTTTTTCCAGAAAATCGATATGCGTAATATCATCCAGATTAATGATCGCACCCAGCTCATTTGCTTTCACATATTCTTCTGCCGGTGTTACATTGGAGGAAAACATAATTCGATCGCCGTCAAAGCCCATTGCCTCTGAAAGCATCAGCTCTGTCAAAGAGGAACAATCTGTTCCGCATCCATATTCTCCCAGAATTTTAATCAAGGCAGGGGTCGGTGTTGCTTTTACAGCAAAGTACTCTCTAAAGCCAGGATTCCATGCAAAAGCTTCTTTTACTTTGGCTGCATTCTCACGAATTCCTTTCTCATCATAGAGATGAAAAGGAGTCGGATATTTTTCAATAATTTCTTCAAGTTTTTCCTTGGTAACGAATGGTGTTTTACTCATTAGTCTCTTACCTCTCATAATTAATTCTTATATATGCCACTCTTTTCCCGCAATGAAATCATTTATCATAGAAAACAGTCATGATTTCTCTCTTTCGCTGGAATCATCACAGAAATCGTGCTCTCATTAACATCGATCGAACTTTTTTGCATGAATCGATGATAATTTTTTAAATATGCATTCCTACTCCTGCAGCTTTACTGCACATGCTGATGTGTAAACAGGTGTTCCTGACAGTATTCATAATTTCCGTTGCAGCGAGAGCAAAAACGGAATTCCAGATCCGGATTGCTCTGGTCTGTCTGTCCGCAAACTGCACATTTATGTTTCACAATATGACCGGAATAACCGCCTGCAGGTGCTGATCCGCTATTGTTCCTTCCGCTTCTTCCAAAGGAAGCATTTCTATCCATACCGGCCGCTTTACGAAATTCTGCCCTTCTCTTACGCTGCCTGTTTCCTGACGGCGTATAGTCCTTAAAGAGAAAATAAAAGATAATCGTAGCTGCCAATGAAGAAAAGATGATAATGCCTGTCAGCAAAGGAATACTGCTGCTGATGACTTCATAGATCAAAACCGCAATATCCGCATAAGCCAGATATTTGATCTTTAGCGGAATGATAAACATAAAGAGCATCTGCTGTTCCGGAAATGTCATCGCAAAGCCCAGGAAAATAGACATGCTGACATAATAAGTAGAAATCATGGCCACACCGGCATTGTCCGCCGCGACAAACAAGCTGCCGCCATAAATCAAGTACAGAATAAATGCGCCGATAATAGTGGTGATCAGGCCCATAAAAATATATACATTGTAGAGGAAATCTCCCCATGTCCGTTCAAGCACAGTTCCCAGGGAATAATAGCAGAAAAGCATTACCAATGTAAAGATATCCAGCGAATAGCTTGGCGGCATGATGATCCATGTCACAAGCCTCCATACCTGGCCATGCAGGATCGCATATGGATTTAATGATAGCATGCCTATCAGATTTACATTACTATTCATCTTCATCATGATCAGCATCGCATAACCAATGACATAGGTCAGAATAATATATTTGGTCAGATCCGGAATTGCATATTTTCCGAATTTACGTTCCAATTTGTTCAGAAATCCCATCTGTATCTCCTTTTGAATATGTATGATGCCTGAATATACGCAGTACATTATAATATTGCCACTTTACTTTGTCAAAGAAATTCTTCATCGCCATTTTTTTGCATTTAATACTTTTATGTGTTAAACTGTCATCGTATTATAAAAAAGGAAAGCACTTCCCCTAGCTGAAGACATCGGAAGCGCTCGCCAAAAAGCAAAAAATTATCTGAAGGAGGCATTATGGCCGGATCATCATTTGGAAATATTTTTCGTATCACTACCTGGGGCGAATCCCACGGAAAGGGTGTCGGCGTTGTCCTTGACGGATGCCCTGCCGGACTCCCACTCTCAGAAGAAGATATTCAAAAGTACCTGGACCGCAGAAAACCGGGACAAAGCAAATATACAACCAAGCGGAATGAGGCAGATCAGATTTCTATCCTTTCCGGTGTATTTGAAGGAAAAACCACCGGTACTTCAATTTCTATGCTTGTATATAATCAGGATCAACACTCACGGGATTATAGTCAGATTGCAGAAACCTACCGCCCCGGACATGCCGACTTTGGTTTTGATGCCAAATACGGATTCCGAGACTATCGAGGCGGCGGTCGTTCCTCCGGTCGCGAAACCATCGCCCGCGTTGCTGCCGGCGCCATTGCCGCCAAGCTGCTTTCCGAGTTGGGCATTTCTGTCACAGCCTACACGAAATCTATTGGTCCGGTTTCTATTACAAGCTTTGATCCGTCCGAGCCAAACAATAACCCTCTCTACATGCCGGATGCGCAAGCCGCAGAGAAGGCTGCCGCTTACCTGGAAAAATGCATTTCCGAGCAAGACTCCAGCGGTGGCCTGATTGAGTGTGTTGTCCATCATATGCCGGCCGGCGCAGGCGATCCCTGCTTCGAAAAACTGGATGCTAACCTCGCCAAAGCGATGATGTCCATTGGTGCCGTAAAGGGCGTAGAAATCGGTGACGGCTTCTCCGTCGCACGGGCACGCGGTTCAGAAAACAATGATTCCTTCCGAATTGACGCCAACGGCCGGATCCAAAAGCTAACTAACCATGCAGGTGGCATCCTCGGCGGTATCAGTGACGGTTCTGACATTGTCATCCGCGCCGCTATTAAACCTACGCCTTCCATCAGCCGGACACAGCAAACCGTCGACTGTCACGGAAGAGAAAAAGAAATAGCTATCAAAGGACGACACGATCCTGTCATCGTCCCCCGTGCCGTTGTCGTCGTTGAAAGCATGGCCGCCCTCGTCCTCGCCGACGCCCTCCTCACCGGCATGAGCGCCCGTCTGGACAATGTAAAAAAAATCTGGGGCACCACATAACCCGTCAAAAATCTCTGCAGATAAACTGCAGAGATTTTTTTGAACTCAGCAAAAAAACAAAAAAGGACATCATACGATGTCCTTTTTTACACTTTATTCTATTCAGCGATCAGCTCAAGCCTTAGCAGCTTTTACCATCTCTGCCAGAGCAGCAAATGCCTCTTTATCATTTACAGCCATATCAGCCAGTACCTTACGATCAAGCTCGATACCTGCTTTTTTCAGACCATCCATAAATACGCTGTAAGAAAGTCCGTTGATTCTAGCTGCTGCATTGATACGAGTGATCCACAGCTGACGGAACTGACGTTTTTTCTGTTTACGTCCTGCATAAGCGCTGGCCTGTGCACGCATAACAGCCTGTTTAGCATATCTGTACTGTTTACTTCTGGCTCCTCTGTAACCTTTTGCTTCTTTTAATACTTTATTGTGTTTTTTCTTTGCGTTTAATCCGCCTTTAATTCTTGCCATTTAAATCATCCTCCTAAGTGCCACAAATTACAAATATGGCATGATCTTTCTCATTACTCTTGCGTTTGTCTTATCTGTAACAGTTGCTTTTCTAAGATTTCTTTTTCTCTTAGTAGATTTCTTTGTCAGGATGTGGCTCTTGTAAGCTTTATGTCTTACTAACTTTCCTGTACCTGTAATTTTAAAACGCTTTGCTGCTGCTCTTTTTGTCTTTACCTTTGGCATGACTATTCCTCCTTGTTATTTATTCCGTTTCTCGGCTAATACCATTGTGATGCTTCTGCCTTCCAGCTTCGGTGCCTTTTCGATTACTGCAACATCCGCAAGCTTCTCAGCAAACTCATCCAGGATCACACGGCTGCTGGCCATATGTGCCATTTCTCTGCCTCGGAAACGAAGTGTAACCTTAACCTTGTCTCCTTTTTCAAGAAACTTTCTTGCTGCACCCGCTTTTGTGTTCAGGTCATTTGTGTCGATGTTCGGAGACATACGAACTTCCTTGATATCAACGATTTTCTGCTTTTTACGAGCCTCTTTTTCTTTTCTGGACTGCTCGTATCTATACTTACCGTAGTCGATAATTTTGCATACAGGCGGTTTTGCTCTCGGAGCAATTTTTACCAGATCAAGACCAGCTTCCTGTGCTTTCAGATAAGCTTCTCTTGCGGACATAATGCCCAGCTGTTCTCCATTTTCTCCGACCAGACGGACTTCCTTGTCACGGATCTGCTCGTTAATCATCATATCGTTACTAATTGTCGTGTACCTCCGTTGTGATTATTACTCAATGACCTTCCCACTCATGATATATCTTTTGGATTGCATCGCCTGTCAAATAAAAGCCTTCTGCCTGCCGCAGCACAACACAAAACAAAAGCGGATAGTCAGACTATCCGCTTAATAACATGCTGATCGTATTTCCTCTTCTATCTGCCTTCTGTTTTCACATACAAAGGTAAGGATAGAATTTCTGCCGCAAAGCAAACAATACCTACTTCTGCTTTGCATCACATTTCTTTCCGTTCAGTGAAAATCAGATGGTTCTGTCATTCATTGCAGACAAAATCCATATCACTGCTAAATATGTGATAGAAATACAATGGACCTCATGCCAATACTCAATAAGGTACTATTAAAAGAAAAACCTTTCCAAGCAGGCATATCTACTGATCCTACATTTATTAACCCGAGCCGCCTTAAAGCGCTGAGGTGAGAGCGGACACTCTTCTTCCTTTTCAACAGACACTATACTACCATTCAGGCAGATGAATGTCAACTGATTTTTTCATCAAAATGAATTTCCATCAGCTTTTGCGTTCAATTCTCATCTCTGCTGTTCTGCATTTGCAGATTTTTGATCTTGCCGCAGAAATCCAGGATTCTTTCTTCATTTTCGATATTCTTTTTCTTTTTAGGATCAACCAGGTTCAAAACAGCGACAAGCTTTGGATTCCCCGCTGCCTTTCGCAGCTTTTTAATGCACTTCCGTGCATTTCCGCTCATACTGCAGGTTACCACGGCAATGTTTTTCTCTGACAGATCATATTTTTTCAAAAATGTACGCACAGAGGGTACAAAACACGAAGCCCAGATTGGCGTAGCCAATATAAGCAGATCGTATGATTCCACATCCGTCTCATATTCCTGTAATTTCGGTTTGTTTTTGAAAAGAACCTGCTTTCCTCCGATAAGGAACTTCAGTGGTCCGAAATGAGGCATTCTTTTTTTCGGCACAAGCTGCAGCATATCTGTATCTACTTCCTCTGCGATTTTCTGTGCCGTCCATTCTGTATTTCCGTCCAACGAATAGTAAACCAGTAATGTTTTCATATCTCTGCTCCACAATGTATTCCAGGTTATAATCGATCTGTTTACCTTATAATCTGCTCAGTATCAACTGCGGTATCAATTTTTTAAACAATAGCTGTAACACTTTTTTACGCGCCCAACGAATTGGCGGTAAATTCTTCAGACCTTTCTTTCGTCGCCCGATACTTTTTTTACCTCGGCTCACTATTTTCCCCCTTGCAGATCTTTAATCCATCGCAGAAACCGAGATTCCCATGCCTTCCGGCCCTATATGACAGCAAAGGCTAAGCGAAAGATCATTATAAAATGTATGACTTTCCGGAAACTCCTTCTTTACTGTATGATACCATTCTTTCGCATCCTTCTCATTCATAAGCGAACCTGCTGTTCCGATAGAAATACGATTCAAAGGAACATCCGGGAAATTCTCTTCGATGAACTCATGTGCACCCTTAAGCATCGTATCTTTCGCTTTTTTTACACCGCGAACCTTTTTCCATGCGTCAAGTACACCCTCATAAATGCTCAGTACCGGTTTTATATTCAGGATTGTTCCGATGGCCGCCGCAGCCGGTGTGATCCTGCCGCCCTTTTTCAGGTATTCCATCGTATCTACCATGATATATACCACCGATTTGGAAACCTCTGCTTCCAGCTTATCTTTGATTGCCTTCGCATCTACACCCTGGTCTGCCAGTTTTTTCGCTTTAATTACAGCGTCTCGCATATTGGCAGAAACTCTTTTCACATCAGCCACCAATACCTTGCCGTCATAATCCTCAGCCAGCATAACCGCTGTTCCGTAGGAACCGCTGATCACGCTATCCATCGGAATATATAAAATCTCATCATATCCTTCTGCCAGGGCCTTCTCCCACATATCAATGACAGAAGCCGGTGATGGCTGAGAAGAACTCACATTTTTTCCTGATGTCAGTGCGGCAAAAAACGCTTCTCTGGTAATGTCTACATTCTCATAATAAGTAACATCATCAATGATGATCGGCATCGCTACTACATATACACCGAGTTTCTCTCCCTTTTCAGGTGTAATTCCACTGTTGCTGTCAGTAATAATTGCTGTTCTCATGCTGTCGTTCACCTCATTTTCAGTTATTAATCCCCTGATGAGCTGTCGGGCTTCCTTCTGATAACGGCAGGAAAGTATATCCGTTGGACAAGCCCCACTTAATAACATCTTCAATCGCATTAACTGTATATTCCTTAATATCATGACACAGAACCACAGACTGATCATGCTCCTGACACTGTGAAGTGATATTCTCATATACCTGATTGCTGTCCGTTGTTTCGCCTGCATCACCGCTGGATACATTCCAGTCGAAATAGACATAGCCCTTCTGGCTTGCCTGTTCACTCAGCGCAGACATGATTCCTTCACAATATTTCGCGCTGACTGTGTTGGAGCCGCCTCCCGGGAAGCGGAAGAGATTTGTTCTGCTGCCGGTTTCTTCCTCAATAACATCATTCATGCGATCGAAATCATTCCAGTAGCCATCTGTACTGGTGTAAATTGTCGCATAGTCATGTGTGTAGGAATGAATCGCTACCGTATGTCCTGCATCAGCTTCCTCTGCAATAATCTTCAAATAGTTATTATTCTGGAACTGATTGGTGACAAAGAAGGTAACCTTGACACCATATTTTTCCAGAATACTCAGCAGCTGCTCTGTATAGGGGCCCGGTCCATCATCAAAGGTAAGATAGATTACCTTGTCTGTGATCTCATCTGCTTTTACAACCTTTACGGTTCTTTCCATGGTCGTCGTATTGCCGCTGCTGTCTGTCACCTTATAAGTAAGGGTATAGCTGCCTGTTTCATCTGTATTTACTGTACCTGAAACTTCTACCTGATCTGTAATGTCACCATCAACATCATCCGTTGCGGTAAATGAATCTGTAAAGGAAGTTCCCGTGGCGATGATCATCTGATCTCCGCCGTCAAGCTCAATGGTCGGTCCCTGTCGGTCCTCATATACAATCTCTCGCTCCGCTGTGGCAGTATTTCCCGCCTCATCGGTTACGGTATAATAAACAACGCCATCACGTTCTTCTCTGCTTACGCTATCTGTGAGATCTCCGTCATGCGCATCTGTCGCGGTGAAGCCTTCTTCCTCATATTCATGTCCCGGTGACGTGTAGGATTCCGGATCTGTATTCAGTTCGATAACCGGCGGTGTTGTATCCTCTACAATGACCTGGCGCTCTGTCGAAACGCTCTTATCTCCATAGCTAGCTGTATAGGTCAGCGTATATTCGCCGATCGTATTCGTATCCACGGCCCCCTCAATGGTCACATCATCAATTTCCTTATCTCCGATCGGAAGAATCTGCCCTCTGTACCTGGCCACCGCACCCTCTTCTTCATAGGGCGTCTGATATTCTACATTCACTGTGCTCTTGCCGTTCAGCGCAATAGATAATGTATGTACGTTTTTAATGCGAATCATTATCCCCAATACGACCAGGCCAAAAACGATCACCAGGCCCAGTATGATCGCACAACGTGTTGCTTTCAGAATACGTTGCATTAACAGTTCTCTTTGAAACTGTCTGTAATTATTTCTTTTTCCCAAATTTTTTTCCCCTCGATCTAAAAAATCATCCCTCCATGATTTTTTACATAATCATACATTTATATAATACAACTTTTAATGTGAAAATCAATCCCTTAACAAGTCAAAAGAACGCACCATTTCGGTCCGTTCTTTCCTTCTTTTCATATCTGGCTTCTGATCCGGATAATGTCAATCCATTTTTCCTACAACTCTGCAAAGAATATAATCCTTCTGCTTAACAATATGCTGCGACATCAATTCGATGGCTTTCGCAGAATTCCGCTCCCGCAGACATTCGCAAAGATCATTGTGCTCCTGAAAGAGCAAAGCTCTGCTTTCTTCATCACGCAGGTACTCTACCCTGTAACGATAAATCTGATCACCGATATTATTCAGCATCTGCACCAACCGCGAATTTCCGGTGGCCTCGCAGATCAAGGCATGGAATTCTTCATCGATTTTTGCCAGCTCCAGAATCTGTTCCGCTTCATCTTCCTTCTTTATTACGCCGAATTGCTGAAAACGTTTCGCATTTTCTGTCAGCTTTTCCAGCTGCTCATCTGTAATTCGCTCTGCTGCCAGACCAATGGCAAAATTCTCAAGTCCTTCCCTTACTTCCAGAACCTCTTTCAGATCCTTCTCCGTGATTTTGGCCACGGTTGTTCCCCGGCGAGGTATATTCACTACCAAGCCTTCCAGCTGCAGCATACGGATTGCTTCACGAATCGGTGTTCTGCTGACACCCAGTTCTTCAGAAAGTTTTATTTCCATCAATCGTTCATTCGGTTTTAAATGACCACGCAGAATAGACTTTCGAAGCGTATGGAATACCACGTCCCGCAAAGGCATATCCTGATATTCCTCCATCATTCGAATATACTCATTTTTCATAAAAGCTCTCCTTGTCCCTTTTGCTCAACAACGGACATTTTGCCTTTTCGGCACCTCTAACGCATATAACTGCTGAACTGCTGTTTTTTATCCTTTCATGCCGGCCATTTCCTATCGTGCACTTACCTGAAATGGTCTTGTTACGAAAACGTTCTTTGCCAATCTGGCTTTTCTGATCTGTTCCGCAGCATACCCGGCTCTCTCCTTATCCTCAAAAATACCAAACACTGTCGGTCCGCTGCCGCTCATCAATGCGCCAAGAGCGCCGCAGCTGACCATTTGATTTTTGATTTCCTGAATAACAGGATATGCTGATATTGTAACACTTTCCAGCACATTTTCCAAACGTTCTGTAATTCCCTTCAGTGATTTCTCTTCAATTGCACCGATGATGCCATCGATATCCGGGTGATGCTGTAACTGCTCCAGATGCAGATTCGTATATACATATTTCGTCGAAACACTGATGCCCGGCTTTGCGATCAATATGTAACAGGGAGGCATGGACGGCAAGCGGGTCAGCTTTTCACCAATCCCCTCCGCCAGGGCTGTGCCGCGCATAATGCAATAAGGTACGTCTGCGCCGATTTTTACACCTCGCTCCATCAATTCCTGCTCTGATAATTTCAGATGAAAGAGCTGGTTCAATCCCACCAGGGTAGCTGCCGCATCTGTACTTCCGCCTGCCATTCCGGCTGCAACCGGAATATTTTTTTCCAGACGGATATCTACTCCCTCTTCTATATGGAATTCATCCATTAAAAGTCTGGCTGATTTCACGATCAGATTGTTCTGGTCAACCGGCAGAAAACTTCGGTTGGTAGATAAGGAAATACCCGGCTTCTCCGACTTTTCTATTTTTAACTGATCATACAAATAAATACTCTGCATGATCATACGCAGATCATGATATCCATCCTCTCTTTTCCGGATGACATCCAATCCCAGATTTACCTTCGCCATTGCTTTTAACAGCATAATCCCTATACTCCAATTCTATCTATTTATTGAAATGTTGATTTATTATTTATATAATTAATAACATAACAGAAAGGAATGAATTTGTCATGATAAGATTATTATTAGTGCTTATTGCCATCATTTTATTTTTTATTCTGACACTGCCGGTTCTGCTGGTGCTCTATATCATAGGACGTAAGGATCCCGATCGCAAGCATCGTGCCGCCAGTGCCATCGTCCGCTGGATCTTTCGTGTACTGAGGGTTCTCGCAGGTGTAGATCTCACGGTGAAGGGACAGGATAAGATTCCGACGGATTCCGGCGTTCTCTACGTCGGCAATCATCGTTCTTTCTTCGATGTCGTTCTGACATTCCCCTATACCAAAGGCGTGGCAGGCTACATTGCAAAGAATTCTCTGAAGAAGGTTCCCTTCCTTTATACCTGGATGCTTTTTATCAATTGTATCCTCTTCGATCGTTCCGACATCAAAGATGGCATGCGTATGATCAAGGCCGGTACAGCGATCCTTTCCCGGGGCGATTCAGTTTTCGTTTTCCCGGAAGGTACCCGCAGTAAAAACCCATCCGAACTACCCCTTCTGGAATTCCACGAAGGAAGTTTCCGTATGGCCACCAAGAGCAAATGTCCGATCGTACCTGTCGCCATCACCGGCACAGCAGATATCCTGGAAAATCATTTTCCCTGGATTCGTAAAAGTAATGTCACCATAGAATTTTGTGATCCCATTTATCCGGAACAGGTTCCGAAGGAAATGCGTAAGAAATTCGGACTAATGGCAATGCAGGTTATTGAAGAAAAACTGAAAGAAAACATGGCTTAAACTTTTTTTGGATTTTTTTCAAAAAAGCGTTGACAAAAAGCTGAGGATACTGTAATATACATTTTGTTGTTGAGAACAACAGATGTGCGGTTAGCTCAGCTGGATAGAGCGTTTGGCTACGGACCAAAAGGCCGGGGGTTCGAATCCTCTACCGCACGGTAAATGAAGCACTTGCGAAAGCAAGTGCTTTTTTTATGATAAGGCGTGAAGATGGAAATATTTTTTCCATAAATAAAGAGGTTGACACACTATACATTTCCATATGATCTGTATAGTATGCCAACCTCTTTTTCATTCTGTATATTCCAGCGCCAGTCTGTAAAAAATCGGATCTTCCAGCGCTTCTTCCCAGTAATCATATCTGCCCAGCACATCGAAAACAGCGTCCGGCGCAATTCTCAATCCATCATAATGATATTGATTCGAAATGATCAGACATTGCGTTTTCGGCAGCATCTGGTTATTAAGAAGCAATTTATTCATCTTTCTGGCCGAAATAATATTCGGCTCTGTGATCATCAGAATTTCATCAGAAATATCCAGAAGGTCTTTGATATCCTCATCCATCGGCGAGCCGATATCCAGCACAATATAATCATAAGAATGCTTACGCTTAATAAGCGAAAGCATATTGGCCCAGTGCGTCATATTCAATCCCAACTCACGCGGAAACTTCTGGAAGGGGCGGAGATAGGAAAAATCATCTTCCTCCTTGATGTTATCCTGAATCGTCCAATAGGTATCATCTGCCCCATAGATGAGCTTTGCTGCCAATTCCTCCTCCGCATAAGCCTGGTCATGAAAGAATGCCGCGAAGCTTTGCATATTGTCACAGCCCACCAGTAAAACCTGCTGGTCAAGCTTGGTAAGCTTTTTACAAAGACCGATCGACACCAGACTTTTTCCGCATCCGCCGATCGGGGAATACACAGAAATAATCTTTGTATCCTTAACGCCTTCGCCCTCTTCCATTAAGAGACCCGCTTCGATTTTATTATAGGCATCAATGATAGCTGCCAGAATATCCTTTTCCGGGATATACTTCATCATTACCTGCACGCCTTCTTCGACATCGATGCCAAATACGATTTCAGGCAGCATAAGGAATGTTTTCTTTATATAATGCTCTTTCAGATATTCTCCATAGTTCGCAAAGTCGATCATCAAAAGATCGATTTCCCGGTGAGCAGAGAAATAAATCTCTTTATATGCTTCATCCGTAATAATGTGAATATCAATCCTGTCCGCCAGCTTAGGAATCAGCGTTTCTTCCATCTGACGCACATATTGCAGATCATAGTCCACTATGACCAGATTACGTTTTTTCATCATGAAACGCCCCTTCCTACACGATCAGGAATTCTGCTTGACCAATGCCTATCTTATTTCCTCTGGCGATCGGCACCTGAATGCCGGCTGCAATCCTTGTTCCATTCACAAAAATTCCCGCCTCGGTGTCCAGATCCATTACATAGAAGTTAATATCATTCCATCCGACCCTGGCATGCTGCGGAGCCACGCCCTCTGCCGTAAGTGTCAGCTGGCATATATCCGGATCACTGCCGATGTATATCTCTTCATAGGTAATCGGGAATGGAATAGTATCACCTTCCAGATCTGTTCTTTCCAGAAAGATCACACTTTCATCCTGCAAAATATCGCCTTCCATGGTCTGCATCACAGCATCCCAGTCGCCGAAGGATTTCTCTTCCAGGAAAAGCACTCTCCGGTATAAAAGATTTCCCTCTGCGGAACGATTCAGCAAATCTTCCACCAATGAATAGATCTGTTTTTTATAAATATTCTCTGTTTCTGCATCCCGCGTGGATTTAACCGGAAGGCAGATCATACGGATATTGTTTTTCTCATCCACATAGATATTTTCCACATCCCAGATAATATTTTCTTTTGCGATTTCCGGATATTTTTCAATCTCTTTTACCACCATCAGCAAGTGCTTGATAGCCGAACAGGCATCCTCCAGCGCATAGTTTCCGCAGACGGCACCCAGTGAACGATAGCCCTCCGTAAAATAAAACACTTTGATCTTTTCATTATAACGAATCCATTTGCATGAAAAAAATATATGCTCCGCTTTGTTTTTCAAAAAACGAATCATTTCCTCATCAAGCAGCTCTTCGCCGGCTATTAGGAAATCTCGCATAATCCCACCCCGATCTGTTTTCAGTCAACCAATTTTATACTTCTCTTCTTTGATAATTCATTTCTCAAAAAAAGGCATACCCAAGAGGTATGCCTTTTACGTTACAACAGTTTAATTTCTGTTTTTCAGGAAATCCGGAATCTGGATATCTCTTTTTTCTACATTACTTCTTGTAGGTCTTGCAGATGTCGTAGCACGTGGTGCTTTGTAGCTTGGTGCTGCATTATAGCTTGGTGCTGCTTTTTTCTTCTCTTCTGCGTTTTTCTTGCTTTCTGCAACGCTTGCCTCTCTTGCAGTAGCGTCATCCAGACCTGTCGCAATAACTGTGATCTTTGCTGTATCTGATACAGAATCATCATACATCGCGCCAAAGATAATATTTGCATCAGCGCCTGCCAGATTCTGCACATAACCTGCTGCATCGCTTGCATCCATCAGACTGATATCTCCGGAAATATTAATGATAACGTGAGAAGCACCCTCGATTGTTGTCTCCAGCAACGGACTCTGTACTGCTTCCTGTACTGCCTCGAGTGCTTTGTCATCACCCTTCGCATAACCGATACCGATGTGTGCAATACCTTTGTCCTTCATAACTGTCTGGACATCAGCAAAGTCAAGGTTGATCAGTGCCGGCATATTGATCAAATCTGTGATTCCCTGTACGGACTGCTGCAGAACCTCATCAGCCTTTTTCAACGCTTCCGGCATTGTCGTTCTGCGATCCACGATCTCTAAGAGCTTATCGTTCGGGATTACGATCAGTGTATCTACATTCTGTTTCAATCGATCGATACCTGCCAGCGCATTCGTCATTCTGGTTCTTGCTTCAAAGCGGAAAGGCTTTGTTACAACACCAACTGTCAGGATACCCATTTCTTTTGCGATTTTCGCAACAACAGGTGCTGCGCCTGTTCCGGTTCCGCCACCCATTCCGCAAGTAACGAATACCATATCTGCGCCTTCCATGAGCTGTTTAATCTCATCAGCGCTCTCCTCAGCTGCTTTCTCACCAACCTCAGGTTTTGCTCCTGCGCCAAGACCTTTGGTGATTTTTTCTCCGATATTCAAAATCGTAGGTGCCTTGCAGAGAGCCAGAACCTGTTTATCTGTATTAATACCAACAAGCTCTACACCACCGATGGCCTCATCAACCATACGGTTAACTGCATTATTACCGGCACCACCGACGCCGATGACTATAATCTTTGCTGCTGCCTCAGCTTCGTTTGTCATAATCTCTAACAAAACTCTTCCTCCTTTTGGCTGGTAAGCCTATATAACCCCTATTTCAATTCTGTTCCGGGAAATAATCAAAATTTATGCGTCTCACACAGGAGGATGCAAAGTCCTCCGAAAAATCAGACACGTACACATCAATATAATATAATTTCCACGAAAAATTATCAAGCCTTTCTTTAATAATATTCGTCGTAGCTTTCCTCATCGTAGGAAGCATAGCCTTCGGTATCGTCTTCGCCATCCTCCTCATAGGACACTTCTGCATCGCTGCCATCTCCGCTATTTTCACCATCTGATGCATTTTCACCCTCGGCGGCTGTATCCTGATTTTCTGTAGCTGTAGTACTTCCATCACTTTGGAATATGATATTTTTTGTCGTAGAATCAAAGTTTTCCAGGTGCAGCGTACCGGATTCGCCTGTGAGCTGCGGCAGAATTGCTGCCACTCGTGATACCTTATCCTCCAGCAAAGTATCTTTTCCAAGCATAACCTTAATGCTGCCGAAATATAGGGTCAGGGTAGCGGATTCATCTGTTTCTACAACTTCCGGATACAGTTGCTGCTTATCCAGCATCTTATCCAGAGACAAAATAGTCTGGAAAATCTTTGTATTCTCTTCACCCACAGTGACGCCGACAGCGATTCCGTCTGTATCGATTCCCTGAATCTCCGGCAGGTTCTCGATTGCTGCCTCATAGAGATCATTACTGTTTGATGCCTTACCTGTCTCTTCTGTTTTTTCTGCTGCGGAAGAAAGTGCTGACACAGAGCTGCTTTGGGATTCTTCTGCCGTATTTTCACTTACTGCTTCCCTTGCCTGCCCTGATTCCACGGCACTGCCACTCGTAGTCTGCCTGTCTGTACTTCCTGCATTTCCACTGCCTGTCTGACCGGCATTCTGCAGTTGATCTGATGCTGCCTCTGTCTGATTGTCGTTCTGCATCTGACCGTCCGCATTTGTCGTTTCCGCCTGATCGCCCTTCTGCGTCTGAGCATCCTGCGTGTCGTTCTTTATCTGATCTGACGTAATATCTGCCATGCTGCTCTGCGTCTGGCTGTCTGTATTTTCTACTGCATCACTGCCTGACTGTACAGTAGCTTGTGTCGCTGTATTTTCAGAATCATCCACTTCAGCTACGTCCACAGTCATACTCAGCACATAGCCTTTTTTATCCACATAGTAGCGGTTGCCTTTTACCAGGAAATAACCTACAGGTGTATTTTCATTGACGCTAAGACGAATCTTATTACGGTTGATGTATTCCACCGTAATATTGTCCACGAAATCCTCCTCCGGTTCAATATCGCTATGCCAGCGGCAAATGATCCGGCTATTATTGCTTGCCAGATCTTCCTCACACATACGGATAATTTCTTTATCCGTAAATAAAGTATTTCCCACTACATCTATTTCCGTAACGTAAAACACGCCATAGAATATACCGCCGCCGATGGCCAGCAATACGATCAGTCCCAGCACACACAGGATCACACGGCGTAATTTCCGGTTTTTTCTTCTGCGTTTTCTTCTTGTTTTTGCCATAGCCGGAAATCATTCCACCCTTCTTTTCTGATACTGGTCCACTGCTTTGAATTTTTTTGCAGATCAGAGTGCTTTCGCAAACTCCTTAAACATATCGCCTCTCTGCTCATAATTGTCGAACTGGCCCCAGCTTGCACAGGCCGGAGACAAAAGTACCGCATCGCCGGCTTCTGCTTTTGCCGCGCAGACGCTGACAGCTTCCTTCAGGTCTTCGCAGAAGATAATCTTTTCCTCCGGGAAGCCCAGGGAAAGTGCGCAGTCTGCGATTTTCTGTTTCGTCTGACCAATGAGTACCAGATATTTGACTTTACCATCGAAGCTATTGATCCACTCTTCATAAGTGGACTGCTTATCATAACCGCCGCCGATCAGGAGTGTCGGACGATTCATTGCCTGAATACCCTTGATGGCTGCATCCGGATTCGTTCCCTTGGAATCGTTATAATACTGTACGCCGTATTTCTCTGTCACATATTCGATACGATGCTCTACACCGGCAAAGTTCATGATCGTTTCTTTGATTTTTTCCATTGGCACGCCTGCAAAATCTGCCATTGCAGCTGCGACCATGACATTTTCATAGTTATGCAGACCCAACAGCTTCATCTCGCCTGTCTTCATGAGCGGACGAATCTTCTCACCGTCAGAGAAGCAGATCTGATCCCCATCCAGATAGATGCCCTTTTCCAGAACTCGCAGACTGGAGAAGAAGGTTACATTCGTTTTTTCAAGACTTTCGCCGAATTTTCGCAGAATCTCATCCTCATAATTCAGCACACAGAGATCATTCTCATCCTGATTTTCTGTGATCAATTCTTTTACGCGGATATATTCTTCCATTGTATGATGACGATTCAAATGATCCGGTGTGATATTGGTAATCGCACTTGCAGACGGATGGAAGGTTTCAATAGTCTCCAGCTGGAAACTGCTGACCTCTGCAACTGTAACTGCATCTGCGCTCTGCTCTGCCGTCACGCCTGTGTAAGGAATACCGATATTACCTACCACATAGACCTCCGGATAGTAGCTTTTCATAATCTCTCCAAGAAGCGCAGTTGTAGTGGTCTTACCATTTGTACCTGTAATGGCATAAACCTTGCCCTGACCGGTCTGATAGGCCAGCTCAATCTCACTCCAGAGTGTAATACCCTTCGCTTTCACTTCCTCCACGATTGGCAGATCACAGGGAACACCGGGACTGATGACCATAATTGCGATTTCTGACAGCAGCTCCTCCGGAAGCTCTCCAAGGATGATCTCTGCCTTTTCTCCGCCATCGATCTTTCCGCGGATCTCCTCCGGATCTCTCTCTGCATTCTGATCAAATAAGATAGGCTTTGCCCCTACTTTAATCAGCAGCTCTGTTGCGCCAATTCCGCTTTTTCCGGCACCAAATACCAGAATCTTTTTATCCTTCAAATCCATGATCTGTTCCTCCAAATCTTTTTCTTATGCCAAATGAACCATTGCCAGCACTGATGCCAGCATTGTAATAATCGTAAAAATAGTAACTACACGGGTCTCAGACCAGCCGCCGATCTCGAAATGATGATGGATCGGTGCCATTCTGAAGAGACGTTTTCCATGAGTCAGCTTAAAATAGGAAACCTGGAAAACGACAGAAAGAAGTTCCACCGTGTAAATGATTCCGATGATCGGAATATACAAAGGAACCTGTAATACATAGGCAATACCTGCCACAAAGCCACCCAGGGCAAGGGAACCTGTATCACCCATAAAAATTTTCGCCGGATAGGCATTATAAAGCAAGAATGCCAGCAATGCGCCGATCACTGCGCCCGCGATTGGCTGTACATCCCCTTTCAGGATCAATGAAACAATGGCAAAAGCCATCGCAACCACTACGGTTACGCAGGATGCCAGTCCGTCTACACCATCTGTAAAATTCACGCCATTTACCGTAGCAAGAACAACGATAAACAAAAACGGTACAGAAAGAATACCTATATCAATGGTCATACCGCCGGTAAAAGGAATGATCATGGCCATACTGATTCCTGTATGGCGAAGCGCCACATAAAAGAGCACGGTCACAATGAACTGCCCCAGCAATTTCTGTGCCGGCATCAAGCCGTCAGATCTGCGGAGCACCACCTTCAGATAATCATCCAGGAATCCGATCACACAAAAACCGGCTGTCAGGACCAGCACCGGCATGATTTTCGGATATTTGCCGATAAAAATCAAAGAGGTTACGGCAATACCGATAATGATCATAATGCCGCCCATGGTAGGTGTGCCTGCCTTTTTCAGATGGGACTGCACGCCATCCTCCCGCTCTGTCTGTGCCGCCTTCAGCTTTCGCATGATATTCAATACGAAATATCCGCAGACTGCTGTCACTGCAAATGATATAAAAATCGAAAGTACAATTGCCAAATCCATTGTTGCTTTACTCCATTCTTCTTATTCTCGGCATAATTCACCATCAACTGAGTATAGTTTAAGTGTATCCGTAAATCAAGTTTTTATTCAATAAATAACTTATTAAGAATCAATACTCTTCATAGGAGTCATCATAGCTATAGCTATCACTGTCATCATAGCTATCCTCTGTGTCTTCCACACTCTCACTTGTATCTGCATCTTCCTCTGTCAAGGCCTCATCCTGGAAGATGTTCATATACGGGAAGAGCTCCTCCATGATTTCCTTTGCGATTGTGATGGCATATTTGCTTGTATCCTGTTTTTCCACATATGGATGATCAACAACTACATAAACCAGCACTTCCGGATCATCCAGAGGGGCAAAGCCTACAAAGGAAACCAGGTAATTCTCATCTGCACGCGGCATTTTCTGCGCTGTACCGGTTTTTCCGCCCATACTGTAGCCATCAACCTTTGCAGAATGACCGGTACCGCCCTGGTCCTCTACAACCATACCCATAGCTTCACGCAGATAATCACTAATTTCCTTAGAAATCACTCTTTTTTCTACCGTCGGCTCGATTTTTTCTACCACGGTTCCATCCGCATCTGTGATCGCACTGGCAACATGCGGTGTATAATAGTCGCCGCCATTGATAACCGCGCAAATGGCAGCCGCTTCCTGTATCATGGTACAGGTAAAGCCCTGACCGAAGGAACTGGTCGCCAGCTCTGTCGGTCCCAGGGTATCCTCGTCAAAAATGATACCGGCCGACTCACCCGGCAGATCCACGCCGGTTTTTGATCCGAAATTAAAAAGTTCCTGATAACGAAGGAATTCCGTGCCCCCTTCCAGATTAGCGATCTGCATGAGCACATCATTACAGGAATATTTAATCGCTTCTGCTGCCGTAATTTCTCCATGGGCTGCTGTACAGTTAATAGTCGTATCTACGATCACCTCAGATCCATCACAGGTAAAGTATTGATTCTCTGTAATATCTCCCAGCTCCAGTGCGCCTGCAATGGTCGTTGGTTTGACAGTCGAACCCGGTTCAAAGGCATCCGTGATGCAATAATTTCTCCAGAGGTCATTGTAGGCTTCCAGTTTTTCCTCATCTGTCATGCTGTTAATCTGCTCTACGGTATAGTAAGATTCCAGGTTTCGCGGATCATTCAGATCATACCAGTCAGAAGAATCCATTCCCAGGATTTCTCCGTTATTCGGGTCCATGACAATAACTGCGATATTGTCCGCGCCGGTCGGCGCATCTTCCCCTTCTTTGAGCCTGGTTCCGTTTTCCTCCGCAATCTCTTCGTTTGAATGAACGATCGCCTCGCGGATGATCTGCTGAATATTCACATCGATTGTAGAAATAACATTTTTTCCGTCGGTTGCCTCCACAATAGACTGCTCCACGAAGGAATCCTCACTGTTATCGGAATCATAATAGCCATATTGGCGTCCGTCTGTTCCGTTCAGCACATCCGAATAATATCCCTCGATGCCCCACTCTGCTTCATTGGCTGTATAGGTGAATCCAATCGTATCACAGGCCAGAGAGCCGAGCGGATAGGTACGGTTATAGGTTTCTTCAAAAGAAACGCCTCTGATGTTATTGCGAATTTCCTTTGCCTCATCAGTCAGCTCTTGATTCGCTTCACTTGAGGTATCCGTATATTCTTCAAAGTTTTTTTTGTCCGTGATAGATACCTCGAAGACTTGTGTTTTCGTCTCCGATACCTGCTCCTTCCAGACATAATATCTTTTATTTTTCGTTTCTTCTGCATTGAGCACATCCCTGATATCGTCCGAATCAATATCAAAAAGCTCATGCAAGGCATTTACCGTCGCCTCATAATAAGGCTTCTCTTCTACGCCTTCGGAATTTTTCTGCGTGGTATTTATTGATTTGCAATCCAGTATCAGCTTATAAACCTTTTCACTGGTTGCCAGAATTGTTCCGTTACGGTCGAGAATATCACCCCGCCTATAGGGAATAGTCCGGCTTTCCAGCTTCTGCTGGGCCTGGCTCAATACCTGCCGGGAGTAACCCTCGCCTTTGGTCACATTTATATATGTGATTCTGATCGTTAATAACACTAAAGCCAGTATGACCAGAAAAAACAGTCCTACCAGCTTTTTACTCATTCCGGTTCCGAAACGCCTGCTGCGGCGCTTCACCGGATTTCTTCTTTTGTCTTGTTTTATTCTCAAATTATCTTCACCTGTCCGATCTTACGGCACCTCCGTATACTGACGAACATACCCACTGTCATCCAGATCATAGTATCTGATCTGAGACTGTGCTGCATAATGTAATCCTAATCGCTCCAGGGCTGCGGTTTTTATCTCCTCCAGTGTTACGGATGCGATGACTGTATTATAAAATGCATCATTATCTGCTTTCAGCTGGGATAGTTCGCTTTCCATGTCCGCAATCTCTGCCGATTGTGTAGCCAGTCTGGCTTTCAACTGCAGATAATTGACGCAGGAAAACATCGTCAGCATCAATACTACGATCAGCGCTGTGATATAGCCTCTGCCGGCATTGGTGCTGCCTTTCGATCTTTTGGATTTCTTTTTTCGTTTATGTGTATTTTTTCCGGGCTGCCTTCTGTCAGAATCATACGAAAGCTTACGAACTGCATTTCCGTCTTCATAAGGATGATTGATACGCGCATGTTCCGATCTTGAATTTACCCTTCTGTTATTGTTTGCCATATCATTTGATCCTCAGTTCTGTCCTGTAATCACAGTTTGAAAACGGACATTCTCATTCCGCTGCATTCCGTACCTGTAAAAGCAGTCAATCTTTACCGCTCCGTTCTTTTTTCAAAGACACGAAGCTTGGCACTTTTCGACCTCGAATTGACCTGCATTTCTTCTTCTGTCGGAAGAATCGGTTTTCTGCTTACCGCAAAACCCTTTGATTTTCTTCCGCAGACACACGTCGGGAATTCCGGCGGGCAAATACACGGGTTTTCATTTTTTCTGAAATTCTGTTTTACAATGCGGTCTTCCAGTGAATGGAAGGTAATGATACAAAGCCTGCCTCCCTCAGCAAGCAGATCGATCATTCCATCCAGAGAATCCTCCAGTACATCCAGTTCGTGATTCACTTCGATACGAATCGCCTGGAATGTCCTTTTCGCAGGATGTCCGCCTGTCTTTCTGTTTTTCGCAGGAATGGAAGCCTTGATAATATCCACCAACTCCCCAGTCGTTTCAATCGCATGGTCTTCTCTTCTCTGCACGATGTTTCTGGCAATCCTTCCGGCAAAGCGTTCCTCGCCATAGGTCCGAATGATTCTGGCCAGTTCCCCTTCACTATAGGTATTCAGGACCCTTTCCGCGCTCAGCGCCTGACGCTGATCCATACGCATATCCAGCGGTGCCTCTTCCCGATAAGTGAAGCCTCTGTCCTTGTCATCCAGCTGGTGTGAAGATACACCCAGATCCAGCAGGATTCCATCTACTTTTCTGATGCCCAGCGCTCTCAGTTCTTCTACCATATTGCAATAATTGCCACGGACGATCGTTACACGGTCCTTAAATTCATTAAGACGATTTCCCGCAGCTTCGATTGCTTCGGCATCCTGATCAATGCCGATCAGGCGGCCTTTGTCTGAAAGTCTTTTGCAAATTTCCAGTGAATGTCCGGCTCCCCCGAGCGTTCCATCCACATAAATGCCGTCTTCTTTGATATTCAGATTCTCGATTACTTCCCCAAGCATGACCGAGGTGTGCTGAAATTCTAACATTTGAAACCTCTTTCTCAGATTAATCTGTCCCCGGGAAACCCCTTTCCCGGTCAAAAATATTCTTCCCACGGAATATTTCTGATTTACCAGAAGCAAAATTCTTCCCACGGAATTCTGCCCTGCTCGTCCATTGCATGCCCTGTCTCTCCCCTAAGAAAATCCCCACACTCCTCCCCGGAAGTGACGGGTATTTCCCAAAGACATTTCATGCACCCCTTAAATGACGATTACAACATGATGCCCAGATCTGTAAGCCCCTCAGCAATACTATCCATGTCATCATAGCTGGTGTTCTCGATCCATCTGTCTTTACTCCAGATTTCAATTCTGTTCAGGTTTCCTGCCAGGACTACGTCCTTATCGAGCTGCGCATATTCCCGAAGCGGTCCCGCAATGAGAATTCTCCCCTGCTTATCCAACTCGCATTGGCTGGCTCCTGATACAAAGAAGCGGACAAAGGTTCTTGCATTTTTACTGGTCAGTGGCAAAGTGCGCAATTTCTTTTCAAATTCAACCCACTCTTCATATGGGTACATGGAGAGACACCCATCCAACCCCTTTGTCAGAACCGGCATTTCCCCTAGCTCGTTTCTGAACTTGGCTGGGACAATCAATCTTCCCTTAGTATCAATTGTATGATTGTACTCTCCCATGAACATAATCTTGCACCTGCTTCGTGGCCGCGGAGTTTATTTCCCTCCATTTTCTACCACGTTTCCCCACTTTTCGCCACTTGTATAGCCATTTTAACCCATTTCCTCCACCAATTCAAGACTTTCTGTCATATAGAAGAAAAAAACTAAGCCTCATTTTCCCCGGATCCTTTATTTTCTTTGATCATTTGCAGGGATTTTCCCCCACAAAAAAAGAAAAAACACCGGCAGAAAAGGCTTCATTTGCACTTATCACGGGTGTTTTTGTCATTTTTTTACATTTTCCGGGATAATGCCCCACTGTGGGGGATTTTCCCACTTTTCAACTTTTCGGGGATAATTCCCCACCACGGAGGATTTTCCCGTTTTTCAACTCTTTGGAAATAATTCCCACCGTGGGAGATTTTCCCACTTTTTAGCTTTTCGGGGATAATTCCCCACCACGGAGGATTTTCCCGTTTTTCAACTCGGAGATAATTCCCCACTGTCGGGAAATTTCTCTCTTTGAAATTTTTTATAATGGCAAAAAACGATCCCCGCCTGAAAAAGGCGGGGATCGTTTTTACATAAATTTTTAATATTTTACGTATATGCATATTCCTGCGGCAGGCTTACACGATACGTCTTACTGCCAGAATTGTCTGATATGCTGCATTATAGCTGATCTTAATTCCGGATTTCTCATCAGCCGCATGTACGATTGCGCCATCGCCAATGTAAATCGCTACATGGCCGTTGTAGCAGATGATATCACCAGGCTGTGCTTCGGAATAAGAAACACCATATCCGTCACTTCTCAATGCGGAAGACTGTCTGGAAACGCTATATCCGAAGTGTGCATAAACCAGATGTACGAAACCGGAACAGTCCGTACCATTTGTCAAACTATTTCCGCCCCATACATATGGGTTACCGACGAACTGCAGTGCATAATCCACAATAGCCTGTCCTGCTGAGGAGCTTGATGAAGATGAAGTATAAGTTTCTTCCTCTTCTTCCTCTTCATAGGAATCTTCCTCATAATAATCGTCATCATCGTCTTCATCATAAGCTGATGCTGCCGGTGCTACATAAGCATCTTCATCATCCTCTTCTTCATAATAGTCTTCTTCATCATAAGAATCGTCGTAAGAATCCTCTTCGTAGGATTCATCATCGTAATCCTCTTCGTAAGTTTCCTCGTCTTCATCCTCTGTCTGCTCTACTGCTACGCTCTGCTGCTCTTCAGCTGCCGCTGCTTCTGCCGCCGCTGCTTCCGCTGCTGCCTGCTGGGCTGCTACCAATTCTTCAATCTGCGCATTCTGCTCTACCAGAATCTCCTGATAAGCAGATGCAGCTTCTTCGCATGCAGAAATCTGTTCATCATAATTATCTGAGGAAGCTTTTGCCTCTTCCAGAAGAACTTCCAGGTCACCTTTCTGCTCTTCCTGCTCCTGCTTCATGGTCTGGAATTCAGATTTCTCTGTCTCTTCTTTTTCTTTCAGATCCGTTACCTGCTGTACAGTTTCTGCATACTGTTCCAGACACTCTCTGTCGTATTTATACATCTTCTGTGTATTTTCTACCTTACTCAGAAGTGTAGACAGATCTTTCTGCTCAAATAACATTCTGGACCAGCTGACATCGCCGCCGTTCTCATACAGATACTGAATTCTCTTCTTCATTGCTTCATATTCAGTATCCTTCTCCAGCTGTGCTGCCTCCAGATCCTTTGTCGTTTTTTCAATATCTTCCTGCTTATCATCAATCTGTGTTGTTAATGTATTAATAGAAGCCATTGTAACGACCAGATTCTGTCCCAAATCATCAATCTCACCGAGGACTTCGTTTTTCTTCGCTTCCAAATCGGAAATAGAAGAATTAATCTGACTCAGCTGGGATTCTGTCGCTGCCTTCTGATTCTCTAAATCGCTGATCGTGTCTGCATAAACAGGTGCAATCTGCATTACAGTAAGTGCAACAGCCAAACCTGCTGACATCATTCTAATCTTTCTCAAGGATGTACCTCCCGTTTAATAAACCACCTTTTCCAATAAACTACATTGGCATTGTAACATTTATGTAATACTTTTGTCAAGCCATTAATATTTACACTCTTTCTTTTTTAATATTTCTTGATGTGTTTTGTTAAATTCTAACCTGTTTTTTCATTTTTTGCAACATTTCAGCCGTCTTTCGATGGCTTTCCATGTCCTTTTATAAGATTCATCAATTAAATTTATTACATTTTTTGTTACATTTTTAATTTTTATTTCAAATTTTCTTTTTGTCAAGCAGACATCCGTGATTCACTTTTCTACTCGTTCACAAACCTTTCCTAAGCAGACTCGGGCATGCCGCTCCGCGCGCCGAAAAAGAAAAGAGACAGTCACAGTATACTATCAGATGAATTAAATACAAAAAAAATCCCGGCGCTGCGACTTGTGATGCACGCGAATGCGAGTCGAGTCGGAGCAAGCGGGATTTTTTCTATATTTATTCCAAAACGATGTATAGTGCGATCGTCCCTTTTCGTTCAAGAAGGCCTCCGACCTTCTTGTCACAGCCTGGTCGAGTGCAAAGCGCTCTCCCACTGAGCTGACCGTCTATTATTTTTACACATTAAATCTGAACACGATGACATCGCCATCCTGTACGATATACTCTTTTCCTTCCATGCGGACCAGTCCTTTTTCTCTGGCACCTGCATAGGAACCGCAATCCAGAAGATCCTTATAATATACAACCTCTGCTTTAATAAAGCCGCGCTGCATATCTGTATGAATCTTTCCTGCTGCCACAGGCGCTTTTGTGTTCAGCTTGATCGTCCATGCTCTGGATTCATCCTCACCTGCTGTCAGGAAGCTCATCAGTCCAAGTGTTGTATAGCTGGCCTGGATCAGTTTGTCCAGACCTGATGTTTCCAGACCCAGGTCTGCCAGGAATTCTTTCTTTTCATCATCATCCAGCTCAGAGATTTCAGCTTCGATTTTCGCACAGATGACGAATACCTCGCTATTTCTCTCTTTGGCGAAGGCACGTACCTTTGCGACATATTCATTGGATTCCCCATCATCCATCAGGTCATCCTCACCGACATTTGCGGCATAGATCACCGGCTTTGCTGTCAGCAGATTATATTCATTAAACCAGGCTTCCTCTTCCTCATCGAGAAGCTCAAAAGCAGATGCATCTTTTCCCTCCTCCAGCAGGGCTTTCAGTCTCTTCTGCATCTCATACTCTTTTCCGGCTTTCTTATCATTTCGGGAACTCTTTACAGTCTTGGACATTCTTCTTTCGAGTACTTCCATATCTGCAAAAATCAATTCCAGATCAATAGTCTCAATATCGCGAATCGGATCTACAGATCCGTCCACATGAATAACATTTCCATCCTCGAAGCATCTGACCACATGCAGGATCGCATCTACTTCACGAATATTTGCCAGAAACTGGTTTCCAAGTCCCTCACCTTTGGACGCGCCTTTTACCAGACCTGCAATGTCTACGAATTCTACAACAGCAGGTGTCACTTTTTTCGAATGATAAAATTCTCCCAGCAGGTCCAGTCTTTCATCCGGAACCGGTACAACACCGACATTCGGGTCGATGGTACAGAAAGGATAGTTGGCCATCTCTGCGCCAGCTTTCGTTAATGAGTTAAACAATGTACTTTTTCCAACGTTTGGCAAGCCAACGATTCCTAATTTCATATATTTCTAAGTCTCCTTTGTTTTCCAATCACTTTCGGGATTTGCTTTCAAGCATCAAAAAATTATAGCAGATAGACTCTTAATTCTCAAGATAATTTAACACTTATAGCGTGTAAAAGCAGGATTTCCGTATTTTCATAGCATATTTACAAACTCGCACGTCAAGCTTGCCGCCGCTTTGCTTATTACCTGTTAAAAGATAGGAAGCTGCGCGGCCTGCATACTGCGGGCAGTTACTGATTCTACTGCTTTAGTCTCTGCTTTCGATCATGATCATAATGCCATCCTGATAGGACACATGCCCTTCTGTCGCCGCGAGCTGATTACTGACAAAGAGCCCCTCATCGCCAATGGTCATAGTCCTGTCTGTCACCGGATACTGAAAGCCCTGCAGGGTTAGCTTCGTGACCTCGGCAGTATAGGGGAAGAAAGAAATAAATTTCCCATACTGCTCTTGTGCTGAAATGGAAAAACTTTTTTTCAAAGGCATCGTGATCCGGTTATGGGCATCCATAATGACACCCCTGATATTTTTTTTATATAAATAGTAGAGACAGAAAATGTTGCTCATGCTATGGTCCATTCTTGTACCGGTGGCACCGATAAAATAGACTTCTGCGGCACCCATTTCTACTGCCTTTCGCATAGCGATGCCAGTATCAGTATAGTCTTTGACAGGATTGTATCGGTCAATGGCTATGCTTCCATCTTTTTCATAAGCGTCAATAAGCTGTACATCTATACTATCGAAATCACCCACAATGTAATCTACCGAAATTCCGGCCCGATCGCAAAATTCCAGCCCCCGGTCCGCAGCAATGATATAATCAAAGGTATTTTCCCGCAGAAACTGCTTTGCAAAACCATCCTCAATCGTGCCGCCTGAAATAATTAATGCCTTCATCTTTTCTCCTTTTTATAGCCGCTTCCTTTTTTCTAATGATATTCACCTTTAATATTCAAATTTGTTAATGCCCGCCTACAGACACTCAAAGGATGTGTAGATCAGGAGGGGACTTCCCTTCTGAATTCAAACACAGTTTTTCCATCCGAAAGTGCGACAGTAAAGCCTGCTATGCGCTGATGACAAAAGAACAGGGGCCGCCGCAATCTGCACACTCTCTCAAATGCATTCGCAACAGCCCCTATATATGAACTATTCTTTATTCATTTCCGTCTTTAGCTTCTGGCTGCAAATTTCTCATTAAACATATCGATATTTGCTTCGATATCTCCATTGAATACTGCAGATCCTGCAACCAGAATCTCTGCACCTGCATCGAGAACTTCGTCAACTGTCTTTGCATTGACACCGCCGTCTACCTCGATCGGTACATTTGTATACCCTGCATCATCCAGTTTCTTACGAACATCTGCGATTTTCTGTGTAACAGCAGGAATATAAGACTGTCCGCCGTAGCCCGGGTTTACAGACATGAGCAGAACCATATCCAGACGATCCATTACATAGTCAAGACAATTGATCGGTGTAGCCGGATTCATTACGACACCGGCTTTCATACCTGCATCACGGATAGCCTGCAATGTTCTGTCCAGATGTACGCAAGCCTCTGCATGTACGGTAACCATATCTGCTCCGCAAGCCTTCAGATCATCGATGAATCTGCCTGGCTCTTCCACCATCATATGTACGTCGAAAAACATACCGCTTTTCTTTCTGATGGATTTGATCACCGGCATACCGAATGAAATCTGTGGTACAAATGCGCCATCCATAACATCGATGTGAAGCCATTTTACGCCTTTTTTCTCAATTCGCTCCAGCTGCTCTCCCAGAATATTAAAATCAGCTGACAGCATAGAAGGTGCTAACTCAAACATATCAATATCTCCTTTTCTCTTTCTCCTCAAGTTCTCTATATATCATAACATAATTATGATAACGTTCCTTAGATATCAATCCATTCTGTAAAGCATCTTTTACAGCACAATCCGGCTCTACAGTATGCGCACAGCCGACAAACCTGCAGTTTCCCGCATATCTGTCAATCTCCGGAAAACAGGTCTCCAGATCTTCTTTTTTCATATCCGGCAAAAACAGGGATGTGAATCCCGGCGTATCACAAAGATAAGTATCCTTGTTCAGCATGATCAGCTCCGCATGTCTGGTCGTATGTTTTCCACGGCCAAGCTTCCGGCTGATCTCTCCCGTTTCCATCAGGACATGATCCTGCAGCAGATTCGTCACCGATGACTTTCCTGCACCGGACGGACCGGCGATCACCGTCGTTTTTCCCTGCAGACGTTCTCTGAGCTGATCGATACCGATATTTTCTTCGGCACTGCAAAACAACACATCATAACCGCTGTTTTTATAGATTCTCTGCCAGCGCTCTATATCTGTTTCCTTTGCAATGTCCGTTTTATTAAAACAGATAAAGGCCGGCACATCCTGCATCTGCATCATCGTCAGAAAACGATCGATGAGCACCCCATCGGGATTCGGATGCCGTAACGCAAAGAGGACCATTGCCTGGTCCACGTTTGCTGCTGCCGGACGTATAAGTTCATTTTTCCTCGGAAAAATTTCCGTTATACTGGCTTCTTTATCCTGTTCATGTGTTACTGAAATCTCTACCAGATCACCCACCAGGGGTTTGGTCTTCGTCAGGCGAAAAATACCTCTGGCCTTGCATTCATAAATTCCGGCTTCTTCCGTTGCCACGTAATAGAAGCCGCCGATTCCGCGAATAATCTTTCCCTGCATACAAATATTATACCGCTGAGAAGCTTACATCACGATAACGTGCAATCAATGTGCCCGCTTCATAGACATTGATCGTCGCGCTGGAACCGCTGTTACTGTAAATCGGTGATGAATAATCCCCGGATGTCCATGGATTAGCGCCTTCGTAAATAATCGAGGTCTGTCCATCCTGCTCCAGCTCAAGTGTTACATTTCCGCCGGTATACTGATCCGGCTTAGAAAGACGGTTGGTGCTCACATAGCTGCCACTTGCTGTGCTGCTGCCTGCCATGCTGACTTCTTCGGAGCTGCCGCCATCATTGACATAGATCGTAACTGTAGAACCTACAGCTACCTCAGATCCGGCCTCCGGTGATGTGTTGATCACTTCATTCTGGCCAACACTATCGGAAGAAGCTGATGCAATCGTATAATTCAAGCCCAGAGCTGTAAGACTGGCAATGGCACTATCCTGAGATGTGCCGCTGACATTCGGAACTGTAACCTGTTCTGCGCTGCTCTCGCCGTCACTTCCTGAACTTACATAAACGATTACTGTAGAACCAGGTGTCACAATGGAGCCCTCTACCGGATTCGTAGACACAACACTACCTACCATTACGCTGTCGCTGGACTGCAATTCTACTGATGTAAGCAGTCCCATATCATTCAGAAGCTTTTCTACATCCGCCTGTGCAAGTCCTGTCAGACCCACCGGAATCGTAAGCTGGGCAGTACCGCCACTGACTACGACCTCAATTGTCGTCTGCTTATCTACCTTGGTTCCTTCCGGAATATTCTGTGAAATAATCTGACCTTCTGCATACTGATCAGAGCTTTCTGTCGCTGTCAGCTTTACACCGATACCAAGGCTGTTGGCCTGCGTGGTCGCATCCTCTACAGTCATACCGAGGAAGGATGGAACAGTAACCTGCTCATCTACAGTACTTTCCTTTACAACACTGGAAGCAGCTGTCGTGTCTTTTTTATCAAGCAGGCCTGTCATATTTATAATGACAAAGATCAGAACCGCAATGATAGCAATACCGATGATGAAGCCGAAAATCGTCAGACCCTTCTCTACTTTAGAAGCGCCCTCCTTCTCAGTCGTATCATAATCATCCTCTATAACGACCGGCTTCTGTTTTTTCTGTTTGGATTTTTTCTTTTCATTCTGAATATTTTCACGAACATCCTCCATCTCTTTTTCAGAGATCTTCATGGTGCCCGTTGTATCCGAAAGGCGATTCATTACCACGAATTCACCGTCCGGCTCCAGAAGTGAACGCTTCAGATCTTCAATCAGGTCACTGACATTCTGATAACGTTTATTAGAGGTCTTCATGGAAGCCTTCATAATGATCTGCTCCAAAGCATGCGGCAGATCAGGTGTATACTTTGACGGTGGTACCATTTCCTCCTGCAGATGCTTGATCGCAATGGCTACTGTCGTATCGCCGTCAAAAGGAACACGTCCGGTTACCATCTCATACATAGTGATACCCAGAGAATAGATATCGCTGCGCGCATCAGAATTACCGCCGCGAACCTGCTCCGGTGAACTATAATGTACAGAACCCATGACATTGGTCGTGATGGTATTGGAATTCGTCGCCTTTGCAATACCGAAATCAGATAATTTTACCTTTCCGTCTGTGGAAATGATAATATTCTGCGGTTTTACATCTCTATGAACAATACCCCTGTTATGGGCTGCCTGCAGTCCAAGCGCTACCTGTATCGCAATACTGGTTGCTTCCTTTACAGAGAGCTTACCCTTCTTTGTGATATAATTCTTCAGAGTTATTCCTTCTACCAGCTCCATGACGATATAATAAAGACCGCGGTCTTCACCTACGTCAAAAACGTTTACTACATTCGGATGAGAAAGCATAGCTGCCGCCTGTGCTTCCTTCTGGAATTTCGAAACGAAGGATTTGTCCTCTCTGAATTCTGCCTTCATAACCTTCACTGCGACCAGACGGTTCAGCTTATGGTCATTGGCCTTGTATACGTCTGCCATACCGCCGGAACCGACGCGTGACAGTATTTCGTATCTATCCCCTAAAATTATTCCCTCTTTTAACATTAATTCACCTCATCTGTAAATGGTTCTACGACAACTACCGCAATATTATCAAAACCACCATTCTCGTTGGCCTCTTTTATTAATTCTGCAGCTTTGTCATCGATATCATCTGCGCTAAGGACTTTGTAAATGGTACTTTCCCCCACCATATTGTAAAGACCATCTGAACACATCAAAAATCGAGCATTCTCTTCCAGCTTTACATCAAAGAAATCAATCCTGATGCTTTCACTGGTACCGACTGCTCTGGTAATGATATTTTTGTCCGGATGATGCTTCGCCTCTTCCGGTGAAAGCTCCCCCAAGCGTACCATTTCCGCAATAAGCGAATGATCATGTGTCACCTGCATTAATCCTGAAACAGAATCTGCAATGTAAAGTCTGCTGTCACCGACATTAGCTACAAAAATATAACCACCTACAACAGTAGCAACTACCATTGTACTGCCCATGCCGGAAAGTGCAGGATCTTCCATAGATTTTTCATACACAGCCAGATTCGCTGCCTCTATGCCTGCCTGCATGATTTTTACAGGATTAAAATTTTTATCATTTTTGATTGATTCAACCAGCGTCGTAACACCATAACGTGACGCATAGTCTCCTGCATTGTGCCCTCCCATGCCGTCTGCTACGACAAACAGGTTAGGCAAATTTCCGATCGGCTCAGCAGATACAAAGAGAAAATCCTGATTCATATCCCTCTTTCTGCCGACATCCGTTGCTGAAATTACCTTCATGTTAAATCTCCCGTTCAAAAACAACCCATATCTTTATCTTTTTCTTATCCTATATGGATTTGCTTTCTCTCAGAAAGGTTTTTCTTCCTGTGATGAAATATATCGCTTCCTCAACTGGCCACAGGCCCCGTCTATATCAGAGCCCATTTCCCTTCTTATAGTAACATTTATTCTATATTTTTCAAGTTTATTTTGGAAATTGCGTATTACATTTTTGTCTGAACGGCGGAAATTTCGCTCTTTTACAGGATTTACCGGAATCAGATTTATATGACAATTTAAGCCCTTTACAAGCTTTGCGAGAGCTTCCGCATGCCTGTCTGAATCGTTATTTCCCTCGATCAGAGCATACTCAAAGGTAATACGTCTTCCTGTCTGTTTAAAGTAATCACGGCAGGCATCCATCAGTTCCTCCACTGAATAGCTTTTTCCCACCGGCATTAATTCTCTGCGTTCCTCATTGATGGGATTATGCAGGGAAATCGCCAGGGTTACCGACAGCTTTTCTTCCGCAAACTTTCTGATCTGCGGCACCAGTCCGCAGGTAGAAACGGTGATATTCCGCTGGCTGATATTGATGCCCCGGTCATTGCTGACAAGCCGTATAAAGCGCACCACATTATCGAAATTATCCATCGGCTCGCCGCTGCCCATGATATCGATGTTTGATACCCTCTCGCCCGTCAGTCTCTGGATTTCATAGATTTGCTCCAGCATTTCTGACGCCTGCAGCGGACGCACCAGACCATCCAGCGTCGATGCGCAAAACTGACAGCCCATGCGGCAGCCTACCTGAGAGGATATACATACAGAATTACCATGCCGGTATTTCATCCATACACTCTCGATCACATTGCCATCCTGCAGGGCAAATAAATATTTTCGGGTATCTTTATTCTTTGATTCCAGAATCTTGACTGCTTTGATGCCGGTGTAGGGATAGGCTTTTTGCAATTTTTCCCGCAGGCTTTTGGGTAGATTCAGCATTTCATCATAGCTTTTTACACGTTTTTCATGCATCCATGAAAAGAGCTGTCCTGCCCGAAATGGCTTTTCGCCCAACTCCGCAAGGACTTCTTTTAATTCACTTTCATACATGGACTTGATATCCACATAGTTCTCTGAAGGCATGCCTTTCTCCTTTATCTTTTATATACGCACAAATCTGCTGATGAAAAATCCGTCGCAGGGATGTATGCCCGGAAGCAGCTGCAGGTATCCTTCCTTAAGCGTAGGCTCCTGCTGCAATGCTGCCGGCATAAAGTCTGTCAGATCCTCCGCTTTCAGAGGAAGATTTTCTTTGATCCAGGCTACATTTTTCTCATTTTCTTCTGCCGCGATCGTACATGTACTGAAGATCAGCACACCGCCCGGCTTCAGATATAATACTGCGTTTTTCAGAATATCCTTCTGTAAGGCAGCCAGCGCATTTATTTTTTCCTGGCTCGTATAATATTTAATATCTGCTTTCCTGCCGATCACACCAAGTCCGGAACAGGGCAGGTCTGCGATGACTACATCCGCCCGGCCAAAGAGGCTCTCATCCGGCAGTGTGGCATCCGCCACTTCAATCTGTACATTTTCTAAACCGCAGCGCATGACATTTTCTTCGATCAGCAAGGCTTTGTTCTCTGTCAGATCCCGGGCGATCACCCTGCCGCTTCCCTGCAGCTTATCTGCAACCAGCAGGCTTTTGCCGCCGGGTGCGGCGCAAAGATCCAGGACCAGATCCCCTTCTTTTATAGCTGCTGCTTCCACCGAAAGCATAGAGCTGACATCCTGCACCACAAGCTCTCCTCCCAGAAAGGCCTCCGTCTCTGTAAGACCCGCTGCCTTCTCCAGCGTATAAGCATAAGAAAGCCAGGGGCTTTTCTTTACTCTAATACCTGCCTCACGTAAGCTTTTTACTGTTTCCTCCGGCTGTTCGCTGCGAATCCGGACGCTAAGGGCTGCTGCTTCCAGAAAGGAAGCTGCGATAATTTCCGTTTTTTCCAAACCGAATCCACTGATCCAGCGATCTGCCAGGTATTGCGGCAATGCATAACGGATCTGAATATATTCTGAAGGATTGGATTTGTCCGGAAAAACAAGCTCTTCCTTTTTTCTGCTGACATTACGAAGCACGCCGTTTACAAAACCTTTAAGAGAAGCAAATCCTCTCTTTTGCGCAAGCTTGACAGCCTCATTGACGGCGGCCGAATCCGGAATCGCATTCATATAGAGAATCTGATAAGCGCCCAGCCGCAGAATTTCCCGGATCATTGGCTTCATTTTATTCGTCTTCGTTTTCGCAAATTGATTGATCACATAATCCAGCTGTATCCTGTATTCCAGCGTGCCTTCCGTCAATCTTTTATAAAAGCTTCTTTCCTGCAGGGACAAATAGCTATGCGCATCCAAAACATTTCTTATATAAATGTGGCAGGGAATTTCATTTTTCTGCATTTCCAGCAGAGAATCCAGTGCCAGCATGCGCAGATTTTCAGTATTAGCCACGGGCTGTTCCTCCCAGCACTGTGTTTTCTTCGATGGCCTTGCCGCGCAGGAAATCTGCTGCTGCCATACGTTTTTTGCCTTCCAGCTGCAATTCCAAAATTTGAAGTGAACCTTCGCCTGTCTGTACTTTGAAGCCTTTTTTATCAATATCGAATACCGTACCCGGCTCCTTGCCCGATTCCGCTGTATCTACCTTTACACTCCAGAGCTTCAGGCTCTTCTTTCCCAGATAAGTAAAGGCTGATGGCCAGGGATTCAAACCGCGCACCAAACGCTCAATCTGCAGCGCACTTTTACGCCAGTCCACCAATCCATCGGATTTTTTTATCATGCGGGCATAGGCTGTCGGGCTTTCTGCAGGCTGTTTTACCGGATGAATATTTCCGGACTCGATCTTCTGCAGGGTATCTGCCAGAAGCTTTCCGCCTTCAATGCTTAATTTATCAAAAAGAGAACCGCCCGTTTCATCCTCTGCCAGGATCACTTCGCTGACAGCGATCATATCTCCGGTATCCAGCCCTTCATTCATCTGCATGATCGTGACACCGGATTTTTCCTCGCCATCCACTACAGCCCACTGGATGGGCGCTGCGCCGCGATACTTCGGAAGCAGAGATGCATGCACATTAATACATCCATACTTTGGCATTTCCAGAATCTCTTTCGGAATAATATGTCCGTAAGCGACAACGATAATAATATCTGCCTGATAAGCAGCCAGGCTTTCCATAAATGCAGGATCCTTTACCCTGGCCGGCTGCAATACCGGCAGGTCATATTCCAGGGCTTTCTTCTTTACATCAGAAAACTGAATCTGTTTTCCCCGGTTGGCCGGTTTATCGACATTGGTTACCACCGCAGCCACTTCATGACCGGCTTTTACAACGGCTTCCAATCCAGTCGCCGCAAAATCGGGTGTTCCCATATAGATTACTTTCATTCTGCAGTCTCCTCTTCCGGCTCCTCATCATAAGTAACATCCATCAATGGTCCTTCTACAAGAGACGTATAAAGAATGCCGTCCAGATGATCATTCTCATGTTGGATTGCTCTGGCCATCAGACCCTCAGCCTCCATTACGTACTCATTCATTTCTGCATCAAATGCTTTGACCTTAACATAGTTAGCTCTTGTCACCACGCCTGACTTACCGGGTACGCTCAAGCAGCCTTCTTCACCGGTCTGCTCCCCGGAAAGCTCCAAAATTTCAGGATTAATAAATACATACGGATGCTCGCCATCGCAGTCGATGACAAACAAACGTCTGAGAATACCCACCTGCGGTGCAGCCAGACCAACGCCCATCGCCTCATACATAGTATCAAACATATCCTCAATCAATTCTGTGATACGCGGGGTGATTTCTTTCACCGGTTTACATTTTTTTCCAAGTACACTCTCGCCTTCTTCTCTGATTGTTCTTAATGCCATAATTACCTCCCTGATTATCATTCTCATGTAAAGCGGACATTCGCAATCCGCCAGTCTGCTTATTCATAAACACAAGCTGCTTCGCAGCTTATCAGAAGATTCTTTAACACCCTCTGCTATAAGCATCCCTTCCCCATCCGAGTCTCTGAAACTTACATTTGAGACATCCTTTCGCAGCGGTATAGATTGCTTGTTCTGCGTTCAAGTTTAGCTTCTGCCATGGATATGCTAGACATCCAGATCATACTGGATAGATACTGCATCATAGCCCTGATTAATCTCTATATAATTCTCCAAAGCCTGCCGTAAACGGCGAAGCTCATTCTCATCTTCTTCTTTAATATATAGCACTTGCCGATAATAATCCTGTACCTTTGGAATAACCTCCGGTGCCGGTCCGATCGTGACTGTCGTATCCTTTCGACGGATCATCGTCAGAAACCTGCCCAGATAAAGCATCGCCTTTTGAAGATGGGCTTCGTCCCTACAGCTGCCGTGTACCGCCAACATATGGGAAGCCGGCGGAAAAAACATACATTTCCGCTCCGCAATCTCCTCTGCAAAAAAAGCTTCATAATTCTGCACCGCAGCCGCCTGAATACTGTAATGCGTCGGCTGATAGGTCTGAATCACCGCCTCCCCGCCCAGCTCGCCGCGGCCAGCCCGGCCGATGGCCTGCACCAGCAGCTGATAGGTTTTCTCCGGTGCCCGGTAATCACTTGCGAAAAGCGACATATCGGCCAACAGGGCGCCCACCAGCGTCACCTTCGGGAAATCATGTCCCTTAACGATCATCTGTGTACCGATCAGTATATCTGCTTCCTGATCTGCGAATGCCCTTAATATTTTTTCGTGTCCGCCTTTTCCTCTGGTCGAATCCTGGTCCATTCGCATGATCCGCGCCTGCGGAAAACGCTTTTGCACCATATGCTCAACCTTCTGCGTACCCAGCGACAGCCCCGAGATAAAGCTCGAACCACAGGAAGGGCATTGTTTCACCTCCGGCATTTCATAGCCGCAATAATGACAGATCATTTTTCGATTGGAATGCAAAGTCATGGACACCTCGCAATGAGGGCATTTGACCACATGACCGCAGGACCTGCAGGAGAAAAAGCCTGCATATCCTCTTCTGTTTAAAAAGAGCATGACCTGTTCATGCCTCTGCAAACGCTGCTCTATTTTTTCCTCCAGCGCAACACTTAAGATCGAACGATTTCCTTCCCGCAGCTCTTCGCGCATATCTACGATCCTTACCTGTGGCAAGTGGGCATTTCCTATCCGCTCCTTCATTGTAAAAAGCGCATATTTTCCCTGCAGACACCGCTCATAGGAATCAATCGACGGTGTTGCGGAACCCATGACGACATGCGCATTCTCCATACCTGCCCGGAAAAGCGCTGCTTCCCTGGCATCATAGCGCGGCGTTTCTTCACTTCTGTAAGATGCCTCCTGCTCTTCGTCAATGACGATCAATCCCACTTCTGTAAAAGGCGCAAACAAGGCAGAACGTGGTCCCACGATAATTTTTGCCTCACCGGACCTTACTCTGTCGAACTGATCAAAACGCTCCGACTTTCCCATGCGGGAATGCATGACCGTGACAATGTCACCGAAGCGTTCCAGAAAGCGCTGTACGATCTGCCAGGACAAGGCGATTTCCGGAATCAGGATAATAACCTGTTTCCCTTCTGCCAGCACCTTTTCTGCCAATTCCATGTAGACCAGCGTTTTACCGCTGCCCGTTACGCCATGCAAAAAACAGGTCCTGTTTTTTGCCGCCCATTCGGCCAGAATTCCATCTATCACCCTCTGCTGAATTTCTGTCGGCAGTTGTCGGCCGGCCTTGCTGTCTTTTCCTGAAAGCTCCGCCGGATTCCGCCAGCTGCGCTGACTTTCGATACGTAATACGCCTTCCTTCTGTAAAGCGTTCACTGTCGCAGATGAAAGGGAAAGCTCCTTCATTGCTGCCAGACGATCCATCGATCCTTTTTCCATCAGCCCGGATAGGAGTCTGGCTTTGGCTTTATATTTTTTTCTCTCATATTCGACAAGCACTTCTGCAGCCTCTTCTGATGATATCTGCAACACCAGAAATTCCTGCATCTTTGCCTTTTCTTTTTCTTTTACCGGAAGTATGGTCTTCAGCGCGCGGATCATGGTAGAACCATAGGTCTCCTTCATCCATGCGGCCATTCGGATCATTTTTCCTTCAATTGTGATTGCCTCTTCCGAAACACTGTCAATACATTTGATTTTCTGCGGATCATAGGCTGCCTCCCTTTTTAATTCTGTGACATAGCCCTGAATCAAATGATCTCCCTTGCCGAACGGAATCCGCACTCTTGTACCTTCACACACCTTTCCTGCCAAAGCCTCGGGGATCCGGTATTGAAAAGGTCTGTCAATTTTTTCATGCGAAATATCTACGATGACATCCGCATAAATGATATTTTCCTTCATATATGATTCCGGAACCTCCAGGCTTACTCTGCCAGGATTTCCTGAATCAGTACACGCTCATCCATCGGATATTTCTTTCCCTTGATAATCTGATAGTCCTCATGACCCTTGCCGGCCAGGATAACGATATCGCCCGGCTCGCCATTGCGGATGACATAGCGGATCGCATCCTTACGGTCAATGATCTCCACGAATTTACCATCTGTCTTTGCCATACCTGTTTTTATATCATCGATAATTGCCTGCGGCTCCTCATTTCGCGGATTATCCGAGGTGATGATCGTCAGATCTGCCATTTTTCCTGAAATCTCACCCATTTCGAAACGGCGTGAGCGATCTCTGTTTCCGCCACATCCGAAAAGGCAGACCAGACGGTGCGGATTGTATTCACGCAGTGTAGATAAGAGGCTCTCTAATGCCATGGCATTGTGGGCATAGTCAATCATCAATGTAAAATCATCCGATACCTTAACCATTTCCACACGACCTTTAACCTTAGCCTGCTTCAGCGCTCTGCAAATAGCATCTTCTTCGACACCGAAATGATAGCAGACTGCAATCGCTGCCAGGGAATTATAAATGGAAAACTTGCCCGGAATGTCAATCTCCACATTCAGATTGATTTTTCCCGCCGCCTTGTAGGCAATGCCCAGATAACCCGGCTTGGAAACCAGTTCTGCGTCTTTGGCCACAAAGTCGGCATCTTCAGAAAAACCGTAGGTCTCCAGAGCACAAGTAGCGCCTTCTACGATTTCCGTGAAACGCTGATCATCTCTGTTCACGATACCTATGCGACAATTCTTCAGCAGCTCTTTCTTACATTCCATATACTCCTCAAAGCTTTCGTGCTCATTCGGTCCGATATGGTCCGGCTCAATATTGGTAAAAATACCATAATCAAAGGTAATTCCTGCCACACGATCCATCTTAAAGGCCTGTGAGGAAACCTCCATAACCACCGAATCGTAGCCTGCATCTACCATATCCCGGAAATATTCCTGTACCAGATATGATTCCGGTGTGGTATTCTCTGATTTTATATGACGTTTACCGGTAATACATTCAATCGTGCCGATGAGTCCTGTTTTGTGTCCTGCATTCTCCAGGATGGAACGGATCATATAGGTACTGGTAGTTTTTCCTTTGGTACCTGTAATACCGATTGTTTTTAAGGATCTTGCAGGATAGCCAAACCAGGCTGCGGAAATAAGCGCCAGGGCGTAACGGGTATTCTCTACCCTGATCACTGTAACGCCTTTCTTCACCGGCAGCTCGTCCTCTAGCAGAACTGCTGCCGCACCTTTCTCTACTACATCCGGAATATATTTGTGCCCGTCACTGACTGCTCCCTTTAATGCGATAAATAAGAAGCCTGCTTCTACCTTACGTGAGTCATAAGCTACACCGGCTATTTCACAGTCTGCACTTCCCTGCAGAATCTCAAATTTCAAACCTTTCAGAAGATCAGTTAAAATCATATATACAACCTCCTTGCAACAATCATTAACCTATCTTTTCATATTTTTTAGTCCATGTTCATGTATCATAACACACCAAAATCCCGATTTCAACCAAGCAGCCCCTGTAGTGTCCGATGGAGCCATCGGCTTTTCCCCCGGAAAAGGGAACATCATCCTATACATTCTACTTCTTTGAAAATAAAAACAAAGAAAGAAGGCGCACCTGAGTTTTAATTCCCGATGCGCCTTCTTTTTTTTATAAAATCTTCCGTGGTTAGCAGCCACTATGAGCTTCTCACCATGTATTTATGTGTATTACTTTAATTTAGAATGTAAACTTATCTGCGAAATAAGCATCCAATTCGTCGATTTTTACACGTACCTGCTCCATTGTGTCACGGTCACGAATGGTAACTGCCTGATCCTCTTCGGAATCAAAGTCATATGTGATACAGAATGGTGTTCCGATCTCATCCTGACGGCGATATCTCTTACCAATGTTTCCACGATCATCATACTCACAATTATATGTCTCTGACAGATGCCGGAAGATCTGCTCTGCCTTCTCATTGAGTTTCTTGGACAGTGGCAGAACTGCGATTTTTACAGGTGCCAATGCAGGATGGAAATGCATAACTGTTCTCACATCATTTCTCTCTGCATCCAGAACTTCCTCATCGTATGCAGCACACAGGAAGGCCAGAACAACTCGATCTGCGCCAAGTGATGGCTCGATAACGTATGGAATATATTTCTGTTTTTTCTGATCGTCGAAATAGGAAAGATCCTCGCCGGAAACTTCCTGATGACGGGAAAGATCATAGTCTGTTCTGTCTGCGATTCCCCAAAGCTCTCCCCAGCCAAACGGGAAAAGGAACTCCAGGTCTGTCGTAGCTTTACTGTAGAAGCTCAGCTCTTCCGGAGAATGATCTCTGGCACGAAGCTCTTCCTCTTTCATGCCCAGGCTCTTCAGCCATTCAATACAGAAGTTTCTCCAGTATGCGAACCACTCCAGATCTGTATCCGGCTCACAGAAGAATTCCAGCTCCATCTGTTCGAACTCTCTGGTACGGAATGTGAAGTTACCCGGTGTGATCTCATTACGGAAAGATTTACCGATCTGGCCGATACCAAATGGGATTTTCTTTCTGGATGTTCTCTGCACATTCTTAAAGTTTACGAAAATACCCTGTGCTGTCTCCGGACGAAGGTAAACTGTATTTTTGGCATCCTCTGTTACACCCTGGAATGTTTTAAACATCAGGTTGAACTGACGGATATCTGTGAAGTTATGCTTTCCGCAGGATGGACAGCAGATATTATGCTCGTCGATGAAGTCTTTCATTTTTTCATTAGACCAGCCGTCTACGCTCTCTCCGCCAAGGTCAAAATTATTCTCAGCGCAGAAGTCCTCGATCAGGTTATCTGCGCGGAATCTCTCATGACATTCTTTACAATCCATCAATGGATCAGAAAAGCTTCCCAGATGTCCGGAAGCGATCCATGTCTGCGGATTCATCAGGATGGCACAATCTACACCCACGTTATATGGATTTGTCTGAACGAATTTCTTCCACCATGCTTTTTTTACGTTATTTTTCAGTTCTACACCAAGCGGACCGTAATCCCATGTATTTGCCAGACCGCCGTAAATCTCGGAGCCCGGGAAAATAAATCCTCTGGATTTAGAAACCGCAATAATCTTATCCATTGTTTTTTCCATAAATCAAAACCTACTTCTTTCTATTTAAAAATAATATATGCCCGCTCTGCATTCTGCTCGGTCATTTCGGAAATCTGCTTCTGCAGTGTGTCATCCTCTCCGCCTGCAACCGGCGCTGCATCTGCCGATGATGACGAAACGATTTCTGAGACTTCTTCTGTCGCTGATGCCGCTTCGCTCTCCTCTGCATTCACAGCTACAGTCAGACGCCCGGTTATTTCTGCATTTTCCGTGGTGTAAAGAACCTTATCATAAACCTTAACGTTCATCGGTTCTTCCACGATCAGGACCTTCCATTCATCCTTGCGCTCGCTGATCGTACTTTTTTCTGCTTCCTGATCTTTTTTATCCTTCATGACTGCATCGAAATTATAACCCGCAGCCTCTGCTTCCGCGATGGTTCCCAGAAAGCACTCCATCTGATTAAAGGATGTATAATCTGTACAGGAATCATATTTCATGACGATCTTCACCTGCTTGGACGTTACCTTACAGGAATCCAGACTTACACCGTCTGTTCCCTTTTCTTTATTGTATGCAGATACCTGCTCTTCGATATATGTCTCCAGCTCGTCCTCGGACATGTCCTCATCGGGTACTTCTGCGATGGTCTGTGTCAGACTGCCGTCCTCGTCCACCGATAATGTACTTGTTAAATTATTTTTTGCTTTACCACAGCCGCTAAGCATGATCGACATGACCGCCGCTGTGAGTATACAAATATGACCCCACGGTCTTTTCATTTTATTTCTCCCGATAGATAATATCGTCTCTTCCTGGTCCGTTGGAAATCATTGTGATCGGGAAGCCAATCTTCTTCTCGATAAATTCGATATAGTCACGGCACTCTTTCGGAAGTTCTTCGTATTTCTTAATACCTCTGATCTCGCATTTCCAGCCCGGCAGCTTTTCAATAACCGGTTTCGCCTTCTCAAGACGGCCTGTGGTAGGGAAGTCTGTCGTGATCTCCCCATCGATATCATAAGCTACGCAAACAGGAATCTCATCCAGGTAACCCAGAACGTCCAATACTGTGAAGGCTACGTCTGTTGTTCCCTGAATACGGCATCCGTATTTAGAAGCCACTACATCATACCAGCCTACACGTCTCGGTCTGCCTGTGGTTGCGCCGTACTCGCCGCCGTCACCGCCTCGGCGTCTGAGCTCTTCTGCCTCATCGCCAAAAATTTCAGATACAAATGCGCCTGCGCCTACCGCACTGGAGTATGCCTTGGATACGGTAACGATCTTTTTGATCTCATATGGCGGAAGGCCTGCACCTACAGCGCCATAACCGGCCAGTGTAGAAGAAGATGTAACCATAGGATAAATGCCGTGGTCAGGATCCTTCATGGAACCGAGCTGTCCCTCCAGAAGAACCTCTTTTCCGTTCTGCAATGCATCATAGAGGAATGCAGATGTATCCGCTACGAAAGGCGCAACGCCCTCTCTCCACTCCATCATCTCTGCAAAGAGCTCATCCGGATCCAGCAGCGGTTTGTGATAGAGATGCTCCAAAAGGACATTCTTGGTCTCACATGTGCGGACCAGCTTATCCTTTAAAGCCTCCTCATCAAAGAGTTCATTTACCTGGAAACCGATCTTTGCATATTTATCTGAATAAAATGGCGCAATACCGGATTTGGTAGAACCGAAGGAACGTCCTGCCAGTCTTTCTTCCTCATACTCATCAAATTTAATGTGGTATGGCATAACCATCTGCGCACGGTCAGAAATCAGGATCTTTGGCATCGGTACATTACGATCTGTAATAGATTTCAGCTCTTTCAGAAGTACCGGAATATTCAGTGCCACGCCGTTTCCGATGACACTTGTTACGTGATCATAAAAAACACCTGAAGGCAGTGTATGCAGTGCAAATTTACCGTATTTGTTTACGATTGTATGTCCGGCATTTGCGCCTCCCTGAAAACGAACCACGATATCAGCCTGGGCAGCCAGTGTATCTGTAATTTTTCCTTTGCCTTCGTCTCCCCAGTTCGCGCCAACAATTGCTTTTACCATAAATTGTCTCCTCTCATATCCCTCCGGATATTTAAATTTACAGCTTTATCTGTATTTATTTTTTATTTATAAGAAGGAATCTCCCTCTGTGACAGATTCTCTTCCGAAATCAAATCTCGCTCCTGACACCGCAGGAGGGGACATTTCCTTCCTTATGCGTTATACGTTAATCGTAACGCTGACACCCAGCATATCCTTGTGAGCCTCGAGGATCGGATTAACTACCTCGCTGAGATATTTATTTACCTGGTATTCTGCGCGTCCTGTATATTTGGCAGGATCCATGGACTGCTGCAGCTCTTCCAGTGTCAGGTTAAATGCAGGATCATTTGCGATTCTCTCAAGCAGGTCATTATCTTTACCCTCCTGTTTTACAGTAGCGCCTGCCTGCATGGAGAGTGTTCTGATCTTCTCATGCAGCTCCTGTCTGTCGCCGCCGGCTTTTACTGCATCCATCATGATGTTCTCTGTCGCCATGAACGGCAGCTCTGCCATCATATGTTTATAGATAACCTTTGGATATACCACTAAACCGTCTACAACATTCAGTACCAGATCCAGAACACCATCGATGGCCAGAAAGCCCTCTGCTACGGAGATTCTCTTATTTGCGGAATCATCCAATGTTCTCTCAAACCACTGCTCTGCGGATGTCATGGCCGGATTCAGGGCATCGATCATCACATATCTGGACAGGGAAGCGATTCTCTCACTTCTCATCGGGTTTCTCTTATATGCCATAGCTGAGGAACCGATCTGGCTCTTCTCAAATGGCTCCTCTACCTCTTTCAGATGCTGCAGAAGACGAATATCATTGGAGAATTTATGTGCGCTGGCTGCGATACCTGCCAGTACATTGACAACTCTGGTATCTACTTTTCTGCTGTAGGTCTGTCCGGAAACCGGATAGCATGCCTTGAAGCCCATCTTCTCAGCGATCATCGGATCAACCTTATCGCACTTCTCATGATCTCCCTCGAACAATTCCAGGAAGCTGGCCTGTGTTCCTGTGGTTCCTTTAGAGCCCAAGAGCTTGAGGGTACTCATGACATATTCCAGATCCTCCAGATCCATTGCGAATTCCTGCAGCCAGAGGGTAGCTCTCTTACCGAGTGTGGTAGGCTGTGCCGGCTGGAAATGTGTAAAAGCCAGTGTTGGCTGTGCTTTCTGTGCCTCTGCAAACTTTGCAAGCTCTGCTACTACATTGACCAGTTTCTTCTGCACCAGCTTCAGTGCTTCATTCATGGTAATGATATCTGTGTTATCACCTACATAGCAGCTGGTTGCACCCAGATGGATGATACCTTTGGCTTTCGGACACTGCACACCATATGCATATACGTGAGACATAACATCATGACGTACTTCTTTTTCTCTGGCTTTGGCCACGTCATAATTAATATCATTTACATGGGCTTTCAGCTCATCGATCTGCTCCTGTGTGATCGGGAGTCCCAGCTCCTTCTCTGTTTCTGCGAGGGCGATCCACAGCTTTCTCCATGTCGTGAATTTAAAATCCTGAGAAAAAATATACTGCATATCTTTGCTGGCATAACGCTCAGACAATGGACTTGAATAACGATCTGTCGTACTCATTTATAATCCTTTCTTTCATTCGATAAAAAAATATACTTGCGTAAATGCCGGCTATCTGTTTTCGGACAGACTGCCACAAATTACGCAAGTATTATAAAGCATTCCGTACTCAAAAGCAACCTTTATTGTCGCTTGTTTGTTAAGCCGGATGGCAAGGGCGCATATTTATTACTCCGGGGACCACACTCGTTCGGTCCTCGTGCAGCGGTACTAATTTCAACCTTCGCCATAGACTCGCTTTCACTAAGTGCCGACACTGCGGATGTCCCCGCCTTTGCTATCGGCTTTCAGCCGTTGTAGCTGCTGAGGAATTGTTTGGTTCTTTCTTCCTGCGGGTTGTTGATGACCTGCTCGGCCGGACCCATCTCGGCGATGACGCCCTGGTCCATAAAGATAACCGTGTCTGCCACATCACGGGCAAATTCCATCTCGTGGGTAACGATGAGCATAGTGGTTTTCTGCTCTGCCAGCTCACGGATAACACGAAGCACTTCTCCTGTGAGCTCCGGGTCGAGGGCGGATGTCGGCTCATCGAAACAGAGAATGTCCGGATGAAGGGCCAGCGCACGGGCGATGGCTACTCGCTGCTGCTGTCCGCCGGAGAGCTGATGCGGATAATTGTTCATTCTGTCCGCCAGACCGATATTTGCCAGCAGGGCTTCTGCTTCCTTGCGGATGGCGGCCTCATCGGTCATGCCTCTTTCTTTTCCTGTCAGCTTCGGCGCCAGCATGACATTTTCCAGTGCCGTATACTGCGGGAAAAGGTTAAAGTTTTGGAATACCATACCGAAGTGGAGTCTCTTTTTACGGATTTCCTCTTCTTTCAATGTCATCGGATTCTCCCCGTCAAACATGATATCATCATTGACCGTAATCTTTCCTGCCGTTGGTGTCTCCAGGAAATTCAGGCAGCGCAGCAAGGTGGTTTTGCCGCTTCCTGATGAACCGATCACAGAAATTACTTCACCCTGCTCCATTGCAAAACTGATGTCTTTCAGTACTTTGGTCTCTCCGAAATTTTTCTTCAGATTTTTTACTTCTAATAATGCCATTTTTCTTCCCCCTGCTTCTTAACGGAAATAGTCCAGTTTTTTCTCAATCTGCTGGAACAGGATGGTCAGCAATCCGCTGAAGATCAAATAGAAGGCGCCTGTATAGAAGAGTGGCCAGATAATACCTGCACTCTTGATGAAAGCCTGTCCGTTCCAGATAATTTCATAAACTGCAATGATTCTCGCCAGGGATGTATCCTTGACAAGCGTGATGATCTCGTTAGAGATTGGCGGGATGATTTTCTTAATTACCTGTAAGAGAACGATGTTCTTGAAAATCTGGCCTTTGGTCAGACCAAGTACCTGTCCTGCTTCATACTGTCCCTGTGGTACAGACTGGATACCACCGCGGTAAATCTCTGAGAAGTAACAGGAATAGTTGATGACAAAAGCTACCAGTGCCGCGATAAAACGTCCGCCATCGGAGGTTCCCCATACGTTATTTCCAAGGATAATACCCGGGCCGTAATAGATGATCAAAAGCTGCAGCAGCAGCGGGGTTCCGCGGATGATCCAGATGATAAATTTCACCGGATAACGAATGATTTTTGCCTTGCTCAGAGAGCCCAGACTGATGAGCAGTCCCAGCGGCAACGCAAAGAGCAGTGTCAAAAGGAACAACTTCAATGTGCCAAGGAAGCCCTTGCAAAGAGAAAGTGTAACAGAAGCGAAGGTGGTTTCCTTCTTATCTTCCAGCGCTGCGCCTTCTTCTGTGGCTTCTTCCGTATCTGCCTTGTCTTCTACCTTTGTCTGATCTACCAGCGCATCCTGAATTCCATACGCTACGGCTACCTCTTCCATGGAGCCGTCCTCGTAGAATTTCGCAAACTCATCGTTAATAAAGTCTGCCAAATTAGATTCTTTACGACATCCGACTACATATTCCTCTGTCGTCAGCTCTACTGTATGTGCCAGGTCCGGATAACTGGTGCCTTCGCCGATCAGTGCACCGGCCATCAAAAGGTCAATGATGCTGGCATCGGATGTACCTGCGGAAACCTCCATCAGGGCATCCGCCTGCGCTGTAACGGAAGTATAATTATAACCATTTTCCTCACAAACCTCTGCGCCGGCGGAGCCGCTCTCCACCGCAAAGGAAAGATCCATCAGACTTTCTTCGTCTGTGTACTGGTCAGCTACTTCTGAAGGTACAACAACTACCTGTGCATTATTACAGTAAGCATTAGTACAATTCATGGAGGTAGCCACCTCGTCTGTATAGGTCATACCGTTCCAGACGACGTCAATACTCTTATTATCCAGCTCAAGTATCTTATTATCCCAGTCGATCTCAATGAATTCAGCCTCTACGCCCAGATCCTCTGCTACCTTTTTCGCCAGGTCTGCATCAAAACCGATCCATTCGCCGTCATCATTCTGATAATCCATTGGTGCGAAATCAGTAATACCGACAACCAATGTGCCTTTTTCCTGAATATAGCCCAGGTCACCGTCATATTCTTCTGCTGATGCTTCTGCAAAATCTTCGCCGTCTGCCATCCCATCCTGTCCGGTCAGCGCATCCTGAATGCCATAAGCGTAGGCAACCTCCTGCATGCTGCCATCCTCATAGAAGGCATCGAACTCGTCATTGATAAAATCAGCCAGGTCAGAATCCTTACGACAACCAACCACGTATTCCTCTTTGGTCATCTCTACCGTATGCGCCAGATCCGGATAGCTTGTACCCTCACCGATCAGTGCGCCGGCCATCAGAAGGTCGATAATGCTGGCGTCAGATGTACCTGCAGAAACCTCCATCAGGGCATCTGCCTGTGCTGTAACAGAGGTATACTCATAACCATTTTCCTCACATACCTCTGCGCCGGCAGAACCGCTCTCTACCGCAAAGTTCAAATCTGCCAGACTCTCTTCATCTGTATATTGGTCTGCTACGTCTGCCGGAACAACAACAACCTGCGCATTGTTACAGTAGGCTTCCGTACAATTCATGGAGGTAGCCACCTCATCTGTATAGGTCATACCGTTCCAGACAACGTCGATGCTCTTATTATCCAGCTCGAGGATCTTATTATCCCAGTCAATCTCTACGAACTCGGCCTCTACCCCCAGATCCTCGGCAACCTTTTTCGCCAGGTCTGCGTCAAAACCGATCCATTCGCCGTCATCATTCTGATAGTCCATTGGTGCAAAATCTGTAATACCCACAACCAATGTGCCTTTTTCCTTGATGTACTCGACATCACTTTCTGTTTTCTCAGTTTTCGCTTCTACGGTTTCGGCATTCATCGCGCCAGCCAGCATACCGCTGCCAAGCACCACCGTTGAAAACATCGCACAAGCCAGAACCGAACTGATTACCTTCTTCTTCATTTTCATCCTCTCTTGTTACTTGCTGTTTGCCATAATTTCATGTTCCGTTTTTAAGAAAGTCCCTTTTCCGTCCGCAAACATCTTCGTGGAATATTGGCCACGCCGCTGAGTTAAAATGAAAGCAGAAACTTTCTTTCCATAAACACGTGAAATTTTCGTGCTCTACCATTTTACTATGCTAAAGCATTATATGCAAGGCTTTCTGACGAAAAGCAGCACATAATTGTTTCGGAAACATCTATGCCCTTTTGTCCTCTGCGAATCTGTCGCACCGTAAAAGAAAAAGAACCCTCTTCATTTATTGAAAAGGATTCTTCTCTTCTGAACAAGTCTGTTTCACACAGTCTTTTCTGTTTTCAGTTATATTTCTCAGATATCAAACTCGCAAACGCTTCGCTTTTTGCTCGTTAAAAGATCGACTGGCTTTATCTTTTATATACTCTGGGGACTCTGCTCGTGATAGTGCAGAGCATTTCATAATTAAATCTTCCTGCCGGATCGGCAATTTCCTCAATCGGGATACGATTCTCTCCATCCTGCCCTACCAGGGTAACAATATCTTCCAGCTCTACCTCCGGAATATCGGATACGTCCACCATCATCTGATCCATGCAGACACGTCCGAGAATCGGCGCAAATTTTCCGCGGATCAAAACTCTTCCTTTATTCGAAAGCGCTCTCGGATAACCATCCGCATATCCGATGGAGACGGTAGCGATGCGGGTCACTTTTTTCTCTGTCACATAAGTAGCGCCATAGCTGACACCTACACCTTCTGCCACATCCTTGACATGAATCACATGGGCGCGCCAGGAAAGCGCAGGAATCAGGTTTAGATTTTCCTTCTGCACATCCTCGGAAGGATAAATTCCATAAGTAATAATGCCGGAGCGTACCATCTGGTAACGATGCTGATCGAACTCCATGATGCCGGCACTGTTACAAATATGCCAGATCGGAATTTCCACCTTTCTCTTCTGCAGCATAGCCCGCATCTTTTCAAAGCCCGCAAGCTGCTTTTCACAGTAGGTCTTATCCTCCTGATCTGCGCAGGAAAAATGTGTAAATACACCCTCTGCAAATATATGTTGCAAAGCGCAGATACGCGCGATCACATCTGCTTCATCCTCCCGGATCTGAAATCCGATCCTTGTCATGCCGGTATCCAATGCTATATGCAGCCTGGCTTTTTTCCCGATTTCCGCCGCGCAGGCATCCAAAGCCAGGGCAGCCTCTTCATGATAAATGGTTACCGTAATTTCATTTTCAATTGCTTCTTTAAACTGTTTTGGAGAAGTATAGCCCAGGATCAGAATCGGCAGCTTAATGCCTGCCTCACGCAGCTCCACACCCTCTTCGAGGGTCGCCACTGCAAAATAGTCTGCCTGATCTTCCAGATATTTACCCACCTCTACAGCGCCATGACCATAAGCGTTGGCCTTGATCACGGCCAAAAGTCTGGTGTCGGCGCTGATGCGCTTTTTCGCCTCGGTGATATTATGACCGATGGCCGGTAATGAAACCTCTGCATAGCTTCTCAAATATGTTTCCATTTTTATGCCTCTTACTTTCCTTCAGGTTTGCGAATCGCTGAATATACATTCTTTACATTCTTCAGAACCACATGTGTCCTGGTATCTTTTACACCATCCAGGCTCATGATCGCTCTGTGTGTCTGATCAAGTTCATCTGAAGAGGCACATGCAATTTTTAAAACCAGATCAAATTCTCCGGTCTGATAATAGCAGGACACCACCTGATCCATTTCCTGAATCGTATTACTGAAATTATCGTAATAGCGCGGATTCGACAGGCTGACCTCCATCAATGCCGTCAGGGCATATCCTGTTTTCTGCTCATCCACAATAATCGTATACTGCTTGATCACGCCGCTCTCCTCGAGCTTACGTATTCTCTCAATCACTGCAGATACTGACAGATGAATTTTTTTACTTATGCTCGAAGCTGACTCTCTCGCATTCTCCTGCAGCAGCTTCAAGATCGTATAATCTATTTTGTCCATAGATCAACCTCACTTCGTCGAAAATTTCTGAATGAAATATCCCATTGCTGAAACCAGTGCGGCAATGCCCCAAAGAATCTTCGCATCCAGCCCGGTCGGCATAATATATCCCGCCAGGGTTGTCACCACCGTTGTACCGCCTGCTACAGCACTCAGGATCAGGATCATATCCTTCTCTTTCTCCATTGTCAGGATACCGGCGATCAAAATGCCGCCCATGGTCAGCATATATACGATAATCGTCCAGTTCTCATCCGCCGGGAAGGGAACCACCTGCATGATCATAAATCCCAATGCCGATCCCAGCATAAATAAGCCGTATTTATTCACTTTTAAAGAAATCACTGCGCTGATGATTGCACAGTTCAAGGCCAGGATCACGATCACGATTCTTGATGCATCCGGAATCAGATGAGGTATTATGATCAGTCCCAGACCAAAACCAAAGCCGGATGTCAGCAAAAGTGTCCAAACCTTCGTCAGCATATATCCGCAAAAGCAGAGCACCATAGCCAGGATCATATATCCCACCATCAAGGGCATTTGATATTGCTGCACATAAGCCAATGCTGTTCTAATCATTTCCATAAACTACTATTTATCCTCTTTTCATTTCGCTTCACAGGAACGATGGTATGCCTTTACCCATTCCTCCACTGCTTCTTCCGGCTTTGATGGTATCTGCGGCATCTTCAATTCTGCCAGTTCTCTATCCATCTCTGCCGCAGTATCCGGATCCAGCCGGAAGGCTTCTGAGAGTTTCCTGTAAACCGCCTCGCCATCCTTCAGATAAACTGCATACAGATAGCTTTTCAATGATGCGCGGGAACGGATCAGCTCATTGGACTGTTTGAAATAAGACACCGCTTCTTCCAGTTGAAACATTTTGGCATAGGCATATCCGATATTATTATAAAGGATGCCCATATATTGTGCACCAAAATCTGCTGCATTTTTCTGATCCAACACACTGCGATATACTTCAATGGCCTTCAGATAACGCTGATGCCTGATCAGCACATCACCCTTACGTTTAATTTTTTCATGGATTGGCTGCGCCTCCAGCTGTTCCAGCTCTTCAAGCGCACGCTTCATCATGGATGTGTCAGGATACCCCACCTCACGAAACATGAGCAGTAAAATATCTTTCCGGCGGAATTCCTGTTTCAGCAGAATCGTCAGATTCTGCGCCAGCCTTTTCAGACGCAATTCTTCCTTAATCCAGCGGATCAGTTCTTCGTTTACCAGCGCCGTATCCAGCATAGGCAGATTCTGCGTGATAAAGTAAATCAACTCCTCCACAGAGTAGAGATTTAAGCCGACACTTTCTATATAGAAGGGTTTCTCCGGACGTCTTACCTGACATAAAATACATTCACTCATCTGACACCCTCCAATAGCTCTGACCAAACCTTTCCCGATGCAGGAAACATTTCGCCAAAGCCCATGTCCTCCACCGTGGCAACACATCTGCTCTTACTTTCAAATTCCACATGCATGCGCAGACGAGTCGTTCTCTCCGGTCTGTCCGGCAGCCCCGGCAATTCCATCTTACAGAGTCGCCTGCCGCCTTCACGGGAACTGCTGACCACAAATACCACACGTTTCTGGTCACCCAGCATAAACTCACAGTCATGCTGCGCATTATACCAGTGTACCCCTGCGGAAATCAATGGATAATAGGCAGTTTTTTCTCCTACCTGCATGATCATGCCGATATTATCCTTCACCAGCATATCACCGGAAAAGGCAATGCCCCGGATTCTTTTTTCATCGGCTTTTTCTCTGGCACTGTAGCATGCGCCTCTGGCAAAAATAAACTCTTCCGTAAAGGCAGGCCGTCCGCCCTTCACCAGCACCTTTTTCGCTTCTAATGCCCATTCCTCAGAAAGCTGGTCACCCGTGACAAAGACACTGGAAAAAATATCCTTGCTCAGGGTGTCCCTGAGGATTTTCGCAAAAGCCGGTCCCTTTTCCTCAGGTCTATCGCCAATCCTGCCCTTTTCTTCCGCCTTCACCGCAACGGTTAACGGCGCGGTTTTCCGATTCACACCCAGCGCATAAAAGCATACTTTATTTCCGTCGTGAATCTCAAAGCAGGCTGCATTATGTTTCCAGATCTCCTGCTTCTGATACATCGTATAATAATATAAGCTTTCCTTATATTCCTGCATAAAGGCTCTGCTTTTGGGAATCTCCAGCTCTTCAAAGACCGACCGCAGCAGGGCAACCATAGGCTTGGATAAATCACGGACCGTAAACATCAGACCGACGATTTCCCTTTTTATATCCCGGATACCCACCGTGGCCAATGCTTCCCGGAGGATGCCCGCCAGCGTCTTTATATTTTTTTCCGCAGCGAGATGCTCTTCATCAGACATAACCTCCCGCAGATCCACCGGAAGATTACCGATTTTCATCGGACGGGCTCCCGTCTTCCGGCTAGCCATGTCAAAATAGCAGATCTGTGGCGCATCCGTCTGCAGATCAATACCCACGATAATATTTCTATAGACCAAATCCGCTCCTCCTGTTTACATCAACTGCAGGAAAGAATCCACAAAGGCCTCCTGCTGCAGATATTGCGCTGCCGCTTGCCGCAAGCCTTCCGCATCCTGCTCATCTTTTAACTTCAGCATTCGGTTCAGCAGACTGAAGCGACTGCGTCCCGTCGATACTCTCTGTGACGGCAGAAGGGTTTTATCCTCTGTCCTTCTGCTTTCTCCCTTTTCCGTAATTTCCAGATGATAGGTAACCTTCTCGCCATAGAACAATAGCAATTCCTTCACGAAAATGCCTCTGTAGACATCCTGCAGCTGCTCTGTCTGCCAGTTCTCTCCGCCCGCTGCCTCATCTGCGGAACGCTCTATCCTGTAGCAGATTTTCACCTGTGTTCCCGGCAGGAAACGCTCTTCGATAAAGAGCTTATCCTCCAGCTGATATTTCTCGATCAGCTTTAAAGGAAGCTCCTGATAAAATCCGAAACGGATATTCTTTCCCATAAGGGTCTCCAGCAATCTGCTGCTGTTCTGCAGCTGCATCTCCGTAAGTTCCTTATCCGCCGGCACATTCTGCTTCACTGCGCTTAACTTCGCGTAATAACGCAGCAGGGAAATCTGTGTGCTGATGCTGAGATTCCACTGCCTGCTGTAGCAGGATTCGATCAGCTCATGTACCTGCTTCTGAATCTTTCTTCTGCCCATCAGCTCCTGACGGCAGATATAGGCCAGGTATTGTGAAATCACCTGAATATTGCCCTGGGCCTTCATATAAGCCTCCAGAACCTGCACCTCCTGCTGCGGGAAAGTATGGGCAAATACACACTGCTTGAGAATCTTTTCCTCGACAGCATAGGTCTCCATGCCAAAGCCCAGCAGCATTTTACGCAATGCGCAAAGGTCGGATACCGGTCCGTCATAGTAGCTGCGCATATAAGCCAGAACCGTTTCATCGTATTTACCGCTGCGGACTACAAAGACAGACATGGCCAGCAGCTCCTCATCATAGGCTGCATCCGTCTGGGCAATGATCTCTCTGGTCATCTGCAGCATCAGGGTCGGATCGATATGCTCATATCCATACTCTGACAAAGCTGCAAAGGCCTCTACATATCGTCCCTCCCGGATCAGCAATGTCACGCAGTTACTTTTATCCGCTTCCACAAAGAGCGGAACATTCATCGAATATACAAATGCTGTCCGTTCTTTAGAAGGTGTTTTGTCTATATAGTAGAGCATCAGGCGGCGACGGACTTCCTTCTTATAATCCTCTGCGAAATCCGCATCCTCCAGAAGCAATATATAAGAAGAAATATTTTCTTCGCTGATTTGAATATCACTGATCGTATCGCCGCAGCAATAGATCAGAAGTCCCGCATACTGAACATGAAAATGAGCGCAAACCTCTGCCGTTTCGCCCGGCTCCATCAGCTTCTGTACATGCCATTCCACATCCGTAAATCTTCTGTGATGCTCATCCTCGAAAAGGACGCCTGCGCCCCGGCCATACATGTCTACATAGGCCACGCCGCCGGATACCGGATAGACCGTCTCCTTCTGCATGGCATCATAGACCAGGATCACATTTCTGACCCTTGGATCTGCCACGGTCAGCTTACAGCGGAAGATCACGCCGGCCATCAGGGCCGCCACTCTGCCGGAGAGGGGGATATGATAGCATTCCTCATAGAGCACGGCATAATTCTCATCCATCTCTCCCTTTTCCAGAGCCATTTCGGCAAAGGTCCTCATCTTCGGATAATACATTTCATATACACCCGGATCAGAGTCTTTATGTTTGATCACTGATGCAAATAGGAATGCCTTCACACGCTCAGAAAGGGTGTCATTGTAGGCAAAATACATCAAGACGGACATTGGCAGCGCTTCTTCTGCCTTACGTGGATGTGTTTCCATATAATATTCATAAATTCTGGTGATGCGCAGATTCTTCTGCACCGCCAATTCATACCAATCGAAATATGCAGGCTTTGCGGCATTTCCCTTGATCACCAGACGACAGATGGCCTCCAGAATATCATCACTTCGATATTTGGCATAGCCATCACACAGAATCCGGTAAAGATTGCCCGAAAAACGCTTCACATTATCGGATAAAAATGCGCATCTGCGCAGGGCTTTTTCAGTGATAGCACCGTTTTTCATCGCAAAGGATAATACAGCCAGATAAAAAGGGGAAAGCTTTCGCAGATTCGCTTCATTCTTCCGCAATAAAACCCAGGCGTAAAGATAAAGGATCGGGCTGTTGCAGCCGGTCTCATAGCAAAACTCCAGCTGCCGCAGATAACGCATTTCATCCGGCGGGTTCTTTTTTTCTTCTTCTCTGTGAATCATATACAAAAGCAAAACATTCGAAGGAAGCTTTGCGGATAAAGCCTGCAGCTCCGGCAGGATATTATTATCCTCATCCGGCAGCAAGCCTATGTTTTTCGCTATGTAGCGATATACTGCCTTCTCTTCCTGATAATGCATGCGAAGCGTGCCGTCCTTGATCGGCCAGATGACCTGCATTGCATCCGCTGTCTTTCCGCGTTCCATATCCATAAAGGCTTTATAAAGCACATATTTGGCCTCGTTCGGATAGGAAATGCAAAGCTCTTCCAGATCATTTTTCGATTTTATGTACCAGGTAGCTTCCTCCATCTGCCCCAGCTTATACTGCAGCAGAAGGCGCATCAATCTGCTCTGCTCCCGGTGGGCTCTGATATCCCGCGCCTTCAGTGTTGCTTCACCTGCGGAAGCCGTAATGGTATAGACCAGCTCCTGATGCATGGTGCGTACCTTGATCGTGGCTGTCTTTTTCCATGGCTTTAAGCGATTATATAAGATCACATAATCCAGCGCAAAAACCTTTCCGATAAACTCCTCCGAGGAAACAGATTTCCGGGAAATTTCCAGGAAATCCCCCGTCACCTCGATATCCATATGCACATAGCCCCAGGTATTCCGGTATACATAGAGTGTATCCCGCTCATTGCCTGTCAGCGTATCATAGACCATGGACTCTTTATCGAAACGCAGTGTAATCTGCTTTTTCATTTCCGTCGCCACCAGAAATTCTTCCATATACTGATGGGTCACCGGCATTGCAGATAAGCCCTTGTACAAGGCTCTGTACTGCGCATCCTTCCCCTGCAATATATCGATAAAGCAGGGATTGCGAAACATGCGGAAGCCCTCTGCGAAGCTGTCCTTACACACCTTCGTGAAATCCTGCAGGTTAGATACCTGATCACCCTTTTCGCTGATCATTCTTTCAACGATCTCCACATGTACCGGAATCCGTACCTCGCCGAGATTACTGATCACCATCATACTACCTTCAATCTTCTCGCCGGCCTGCAGACCATTGGTATCCAGTCCGAATACAATCTTACATTCTGTTCCCTCGAAAGCACTTTTGGCGATCAAAATACGATGATTGTTTGCTGTTACCACGCCGGCCAGCTGACGATCATCCTCCGCGCGAAGCCAAAGGGCGCCCTGAAAGTTCTCTCCTTCCGGGAGCGTAAGCTCATATTTTTTTTCTGTCATCAGAAGAGCCGCAATCTCCGGCTCTGCCTGTACTCTTACCTGAAATTCCCTGTTCATGAAACTTCTCCAGTCTTTCTAAACAAATATGGTATTTTTAGATTGACGAATCCGAAAACAAATCTTATGATATCCGAGAAGATTTTCCGTCGTTTACCGAAAAATTTCGAAAAAAATGTCAATATAGACTAGATTATACACCACCCGCCAATCATACGCAAGAAAGGGGATTTTCTTTAACTATGCTGAATCATAAAGATCATTTCCACGGCAGTGACCTGGAAAAAATTGAAGAAATTTATCATATTCGTAAAGAAGACATCGTCAGCTATTCCGCAAATATCAATCCGCTGGGCATTTCCGGTAATCTGAAGGCTTCCTTAAGTGAGCATCTGGATGCCATCAGTACCTACCCGGATCGTGATTATAAAAATCTGAAGAAATGTATTTCTGACTACTGCGGCACACTTCCGCAGAATGTCATCGTCGGCAACGGATCGACTGAGCTGATTTCTTTGGTCATTGCAAATATCCACCCTAAACGCGCCATGATTCTGGGACCTTCTTACTCTGAGTATGAAAGAGAGATTACCCTGGGCGGCGGTCATACACTTTACTATCCGCTGCGTGAAGAGCGCGATTTCCTGCTGGACGTCAAAGACCTCTGTGATCATTTGACCGACAAGCTGGATATGCTGGTGCTTTGCAACCCAAACAATCCAACCTCCACCTCCATTACTTACCCGCAGATGCGCAGCATTCTGGATGCCTGTCTGCAGCATGGTATTTTCGTCATGGTGGATGAGACCTATGTGGAATTTACGGATCCGGCAGACCGTATTTCTTCCATTAAATTAACCAATTATTATACAAATCTGGCCGTACTGCGCGGCACCTCGAAATTTTTTGCTGCGCCGGGACTGCGCCTTGGCTATGCTGTCACCGGCAACCGTGACCTGGTGCGTCAGGTAAGCACCAGACAGAATCCATGGACCATCAGCTCTCTGGCTGAGATTGCCGGCTGCCTGATGTTCCGGGACGAAGCTTACCAGAAGGAAACCCGTGATCTGATCACCGGCGAGCGGGCGCGGATCTATGAGGAAATGTCCTCCTGGAACTCTGTGAAAGTTTATAAACCAACAGCCAATTTCATGCTGATTAAAATTCTCCGGGAGGATGTGGATGCGGATATGCTCTTTGATCATTGCATCCGAAAGAATATGATGATCCGTAACTGTTCTACCTTCCCATTCCTGAATAATAAGTTCTTCCGCTTCTGTTTCATGAATCCGGCAGATAATGACCGCCTGCTGGAAGCACTGCGGGAGCTTCTTGAGAAGTAACTTTCCCCTACCTACGCAAAGCGCCCCAAGAGGGGACTCCCACTGCGTTGAAAGCTTTCAGCTCTGTGAAAGATCCGAAAGCATTCCGGACCTTGATGAATATCCCGGCGGAGAAAGAAAAAAGGACAGGAACCCATTCATTTATTGAAGTGGGTTCCTGTCTTTTTTGGTGGGCTGTAATTTAATGTGGCAGCCTTTTTTTGATCACAAATACAAATCCCGCTCGTGCGGAAATCACCCATTACATGGCAATTACATTGCAAAATCAAAAAGTGATATCTGATTGGTCTCCGGAATCTGTCCGAAGATACCGAGCCGGTCCAGTGTATCTGAGATTGTTTTTCCAACCTTGGCACGTTTGCGGAAATCATCCTTGGAGAGGAATTTTCCTTCCCTGGCAGCCAGCACTACACCGTCTGCAGCCTTATCACCAAGGCCATCAATGGTATCCAAAGCCGGCATTAATTTTCCATCGATGATCTGGAAACGGTGAGCCTGCGCCTTATAGAGGTCAATGGGCATGAATTCAAAGCCCCGGGCATACATTTCCTGCACAGACTTCATGTCCTTCCACTGATCCTTTTCCTGAGCTGTCAGGCTGTCACTTCGCTTCTTAAAGTCATCTATATGCTCCTGCAAGCGGTCCGGGCCCATGCACATCTTTTCGTAGTTAAATGCCGAGGCGCGGATGGAAAAATATGCGGCATAATAAGCCAGCGGATGATAGATTTTATACCAGGCAATACGGTAAGCCATCATAACATAAGCCACCGCATGGGCTTTCGGGAACATATATTTGATTTTTTTACAGGACCAGATATACCAATCCGGTACATCGTGGGCCTTCATTTCTTTGATCCACTCCTCCTTCAGGCCTTTTCCCTTTCGCACGGATTCCATGATGGTAAAGGAAAGCTCACTCTCAAGGCCTTTACCGATCAGATAAACCATGATGTCGTCTCGGGTACAAATAGCTGAGGAAATCGTACACTTGCCTTCCTGGATCAGGGTCTGGGCATTGCCAAGCCATACGTCCGTTCCGTGAGACAGACCGGAAATACGGATCAGGTCTGAAAAACGCTCCGGCTTGGTATCCTGCAGCATCTGGATAACGAAGTCTGTACCAAACTCCGGGACACCGAGACTGCCCAATGGAATACCGCCGATCTGTTCCGGCTTAATACCCAGCGCCTCTGTGGAACGGAAGAGACTCATGACAGCCGGCTCATCCAGCGGTACATCCGTAGCATCGGTGCCGGTCAGGTCCTCCAGCATACGGATCATGGTCGGATCATCGTGTCCCAGGATATCCAGCTTCAGCAGGTTGGCATCAATGGAATGATAGTCAAAGTGTGTGGTGATGATATCACTGGTGCTGTCATCTGCCGGATGCTGTACCGGTGTAAAAGCATTGATGTCCTCACCGAAAGGAAGTACGATGATACCGCCCGGATGCTGTCCGGTGGTACGTCGGATACCGACGCAGCCGTTGACTATACGGTCGATCTCGCATACCCGCTTGTGCTCTCCACGCTCTTCATAATAATTTTTCACATAACCAAAGGCAGTTTTATCCGCCAGGGTACCAATGGTACCGGCACGGAAGGTCTGGCCTGCGCCAAAAATAACCTCTGTATATTTGTGGGCCTTACTCTGGTATTCACCGGAGAAGTTCAAATCGATATCCGGCTCCTTATTTCCCTTGAATCCCAGGAAGGTCTCGAAAGGAATGTTAAAGCCCATTTTTTTCAATGGCTTACCACATTTAGGGCAAATAGCATCCGGCATATCGCAGCCACCCATGCCGAGGTTTTTATATTTCTTTACCAATTCGGACTCGAAATCCACATAGAAACAGGATTCGCAGAGATAATGCGGCGCCAGAGGATTTACCTCTGTGATACCGGACATGGTGGCCACAAAGGAGGAGCCGACGGAACCTCGGGAACCCACCAGATAGCCGTCCTCATTGGACTTCCACACCAGCTTCTGGGCAATGATATACATAACGGCATAGCCGTTGGAAATAATAGAATTCAGCTCACGTTCCAGCCGCGCCTCTACAATTTCCGGCAATTCCGGTCCGTAAATTTCTTTTGCTCTTCGATAACAGATCTCACGCAGGGTCTTGTCAGAATCCTCGATGACCGGTGGGAATTTACCCGCACGGATCGGCGATATTTTTTCACACATATCGCAGATTTTCTGCGGATTTTCGATGACCACTTCCCTGGCCTTATCCCTGCCCAGATAAGCAAATTCTTCCATCATTTCCTCTGTGGTATGCAGAAAAAGCGGTGACTGATCATCAGCATCCTTGAATTTTTTGCCTGCCATGATGATGCGGCGGTAAACCTCATCCTCCGGATCCATGAAATGAACGTCACAGGTCGCCACCACCGGTTTTTTAAACTGCTCACCAAGGCGGACGATCTGCCGGTTCATATCCTGCAGATCTTCCATGCTACGGATATGATCCGTCTTTTCGTCATTGATCAGGAAGGCATTGTTGCCCAGGGGCTGAATCTCCAGATAGTCATAAAAATTGACGATTCTGGTGATCTCTGAAGCAGTCGCTCCGCGCAGCAGGGCATCATAGAGCTCACCTGCTACACAGGCCGTCCCCAGAAGCAGTCCTTCCCTGTATTTCTCCACCAGGCTTTTGGGCAGACGGGCCTGATTACGGTAAAAATAATTCAAATGCGATGCAGATACCAGACGATAGAGATTCACACGTCCCACCTCGCCTGTCGCCAGAATGATGGCATGATGAGATGCCAGTTTTTTCTTTGCCTCATCCGAAACACTGCCCATCTCATTGAGCTCATCCAGATTATGCACACCGCGATCATCCAGCATTTTTACAAATTTGACAAAAATTTCTGCCGTGCAGGCCGCATCGTCGACCGCGCGATGATGGTGATCCAGCACTACATTGACCGCTTTGGCTACCTTATCTAGCTTAAAGCTGGTCATGCCCGGCAGCAGAACTCTGGCGATGGCAATGGTATCTACATAGGTAAACTCTCTCTCGATTTTCTGCCGTTCACATTCCTTGATGATAAAACTCATATCGAAATCTGCATTATGGGCAACCATCACTGCCCCTTCGCAGAATTCCATGAATTCCGGCAGTATTTTTTCAATGACCGGGGCATCCACGACCATGCTGTCCGTGATGCTGGTCAGCTGTTCTATTTTCATAGGAATCGGGGTTTCCGGATTCACAAAGGTGGAATAACGGCTGACAATTTTTCCCTCTTCCACACGCACAGCACCGATCTCGATAATCTTACAGGTCTGATTGGACAGACCTGTGGTCTCGATATCAAAAACGACATAGGGCTGATGCAGGCTTTGGCCCTTACTATTCACCGCAATACCCTTCAGGTCATCGACAATGTAGGCCTCCATACCATAGATCACCTTAAAGGGTGCGGAAATCTTTTTCAGTTCCTCCTTTGTCGCCTCCGGATGCTCCTCCTGATATTTGCTCCGATAAGCCCGGTCAATATCTTCCATGGCATGATTGGCCTCCGGAAAGGCCTGTACCACACCATGATCTGTGATGGCGATGGCCGGATGTCCCCACTCATAGGCTCTTTTTACCAGGGCTTTGGCATCGGTGACGCCATCCATATCACTCATTTTTGTATGACAATGCAGCTCCACACGCTTTTCCGGACTATTGTCCATACGGGTACTTCGGAAATTCGTAGATTTTTTTATACCAAATACAGACATGACGGCCAGGTCATGATCAAAGGAATCTGTGACAACCTTTCCTTTTACTTTGACAAAGCTGCCCTTTTTCAGCTTACCGCCCATTTCTTTGAGCTTATCACCGGCAATAAAAATTTTCGTCTTTATGGTATCTGTATCATCGGTCACTGCGAACTCGATAAGGCCGCGCTCATTTCGAAGCTCACGTCCCTCCTGGGCAATGATCTGTCCGCGGATAATGACCTCGCCGCTGGATTCATCCAGTTCATGGATCGGCGTGCTGTCTCCCTCGAAATCCCTGCCGTAATATACATCAGGATTGTTGGACTGGATCATCGGACGGTCAAATTTTCCCTTGCCGGACTTACTACCGGAAAAAGCTCCCTTACCTGTACTTCTGCCGCCGGCTGTATTGCTGCCTGCCGGCACAGCCTTTGTCTTATTGCCCGCCTGCGCTGCGGCTTTGGCCGGAACTGCCACATGGTCGTTTTTTCGTTTCTGACCACTGCCTGCATCTCTCTTTCCCTGCATACCGGCTGCATTTCCCGCGCTTCCGTCTGCCGCTGCATTGGCTGCTTCTTCAGCCGCTGCCTTTGCCTCCTCCTCGGGACCTGACGCATAACGAAGGTTCGTGCGGGCCACGATCTGCCTTGCTGCCGCGATCATCATCTTTTCATTATAGGCACGGGATTTATTCTCGGTAACCTCCTGATATTCCATACGGATCCGGACCTGCATGTGACAACGCTCGTTCAGGATCTTATCCAGCAACTCATAAAGCTGATTTTCATTTTCCCTGCTGACCGTATTATCTGCTAATTTGACCAGGAGTGTGTCCTCCTCTACGGAAAGCTCAGCCTTATGAAAGGCATATCCCAGATATCTGCTGTAATTTTGCAGCTCCATCTCTATGCTATCCCGATAAAGCTCCAGCAGCTTCTCCAAGGTATACAAACGAGAAAGCTGAAACTGTTCAATAACCTTGACCTGCAGTTCATAGCCACCGAAAAGCTGTTTTTTGATCATCTCTTCCAGGAGATAAATATAGCTTTTATGAACACATCTGTTACAAACAATATATACACGCAGCAGATCGCGTTTTTTGTTCATGGTAACCTTCGCCACCTGGGTATCCTTCAGGATCATGGCCAGTTCATCCTGCGCACGAAATCCCGGAAACACCTCCTCGAAAGCTTTTAAATCACCATTCATCTATATCGCCTCCCGTAATTTAAGAATGACTGTATTTCAAACCCGGTGCCTGAGAACAGACCTGCGGAAATCAATATTTTTCGATCTCGTCCCGCAATGCTTCCAGAAGCTCTGCCTCCGGCACCTTGCGGATGATTTCTCCTTTTTTCATTAACAAACCTACACCGCTGCCGCCGGCAATTCCAAGGTCTGCCTCTCTGGCTTCTCCCGGACCGTTGACCACACAGCCCATGACTGCTACTTTAATATCCTTATTCATAGTAGAGACCATGTCTTCCACCTGATTGGCCAGACCGATCAGATCGATCTGTGTACGACCGCAGGTCGGACAGGAAACCACTTCCACACCTCCCTGGCGCAATCCCAGGGTTTTCAGGATAAGCTTGGCTGTTTTAATCTCCTCTACAGGTGGGCCTGTCAGGGAAACACGGATCGTATCGCCAATGCCCTGGTAGAGAATCATACCCAGTCCCATGGCCGACTTGATATTGCCTGAAAAAAGGGTACCTGCTTCTGTAATACCCACGTGCAGAGGATAATTACACTGCTCTGCGATCAATTCATGGGCTCTCGCGCACATCAGTACGTTGGATGATTTGATACTGATGACCAAATTGTCATAGCCAAGGTCTTCGATATAGGCCGCCTCCTTCAAAGCACTCTCCACCAGACCCTCTGCTGTCACGCCGCCGTATTTGGCCAGAATATTTTTGTCCAGGGAGCCGCTGTTTACGCCCACGCGCAGCGGAATATTGCGCGCCTTTGCTTCATCTACAACAGCCTTCACACGTTCCTTCGCGCCAATGTTTCCCGGATTAATACGCACCTTGTCGGCGCCGTTCTCCATAGCTGCGATGGCAAGTCTGTAATCGAAGTGAATATCTGCCACCAGGGGAATGGAAATCTGTTTTTTAATCTCACGAAAGGCTCTGGCCGCCTCCATGGTCGGTACCGTACTGCGGACGATCTCACAGCCGGCTGCTTCCAGCTGATGAATCTGCGCCACCGTTGCCTTTATATTTTCTGTTTTTGTATTCGTCATAGACTGGATCAGAATCGGGTTACCCCCGCCGATGACCCGATTTCCGATCTGCACAACTTTTGTATTTTTTCTCTCGATCATACATACATCCTTCCCGGAAAGTTTACTATTTAATGAACCCGCTTATAGGTTCTGAAATAATATTCCAAATTAAAGTAGGTCTGCTCTTCACTTTCTTCCGTCATCTCCCATTCAGGATCCTCATCCAGATTCGGGAAATGGACATCTGCCTGGTATGCGTAATCCAGCTTTGTCACATATACCGTGTCACAGTAGGGCAGCATCATGCGGTAAATCTGCTCACCGCCGATGATAAAAATATCCTCGTCATCATACTGTTTCAGTTCTTCCAGCACTTCCTCCAGGTTATGTACCACAGCACAGCCCGGAACCTGCAGCTTCTGATTGCGGGATACAATGACATTGGTTCTGTTTTTCAATGGTCTGCCGCCCGGCATACTATCCAGGGTCTTTCTGCCCATGACCACGACGTGGCCTGAGGTTGTCTCTCTGAAAAATTTCATATCAGAAGGAATGCTGACCAAAAGACCGCCCTTATTGCCGATACCCCAGTTCTGATCTGCTGCCAAAATTGCTTTCATATTATCTTTTTCCTCTTTTCTTTATTCTTGTCTACCCTTCTGTATCATTCAGTCCCTATCCTTAGGAGATAGATTTCTTCATCCTAAATCCACTTTTTTCAGATAGCGATAGGTATGTTTTTAATCTGCGGGCCTGTTTTATAATCCTCCACGATCAGATCATCTGTCGTAAATGCATAGAAATCCTTGATTTCCGGATTCAGCCTTACCTTAGGTGCCGGATAAGTTTCTCTGGAGATCAGTTCTTCTACCAAAGGTACATGGCGGTCATATATATGCGCATCGGCAATCACATGAAGCAGCTCACCGGCTTCCATGTCACTCACCTGAGCAAACATCATCAGAAGCAAGGCATACTGACATACATTCCAGTTATTGGCCGCCAGCACATCCTGGGATCTCTGATTCAGCACTGCATTCAGTGTCAGCTTGTCGTGTCCCGGTTTTTTGGTCACATTGAAGGTCATAGAATAAGCGCAGGGATACAAGGCCATCTCATGCAGATCCTGATGTACATAAAGATTTGTCATAATGCGGCGGCTGTAAGGATTATTTTTCAGATCAAAGAGCACCCTGTCTACCTGATCCATCTCACCTTCCCTGTAAATGTGCTTTACGCCCATCTGATAACCGTAGGCTTTTCCGATGGAGCCTTCCTCATCTGCCCACTCATCCCAGATATGGCTGTGCAGATCATGAATATTATTGGATTTCTTCTGCCAGATCCAGAGGATTTCATCGAAACAGCTCTTTAAGGCTGTTCTGCGCAGCGTAATGGCCGGAAATTCCTGTGACAGATCATAGCGATTCACCACGCCGAAACGCTTAATCGTATATGCAGAAGTACCATCCTCCCAATGCGGCCTGACCTTTTCTCCTTTTGTATCATATCCATTCTCTATAATATCTTTGCACATATTGATAAACAAATCATCTGCACGACTCATGAAATTCCTCCTTTGTTTTTCCGCGCCTCAGAAAGACTGTTTCTTCTCTGCCTTACACTGAAGCCCTGCTTTAGCAGAGGCGTGGGATTGCTTGTTCTGCGTTCAAATATCCCTCATTATAATTTATTATGATTTTAATGTCTATGATTGAAAACTTTTTCATAAAATATCTTGTATCCTGTCCTTTTACCTGCTAAAATGACGGTTGTTTGCAGGTATTGTATTTTATTACAGCCTGCAAAACAGTTTATTGTCTATTATGAAGAAAGGATTTTTCTACTATGGGAATCGTTAAAGAATTTAAAGATTTTATTTCCAAAGGTAATGTTCTGGATATGGCCGTTGGTATCATCATTGGTTCCGCATTCACAGCAATCGTAACCTCTCTTGTAGATGATATTATCATGCCAATCGTAGGACTCGTAAACCCGGAAGGTGGTTTCACAGCTATTCAGGTCGGACCTTTTATGCTGGGTAACTTCATCAGCGCTGTACTGAATTTCCTGATCGTGGCTGTTGTTCTTTTTACAATCATTAAAGCAGCAAACAAAGCTACTTCTCTGATCACCAAACCGGAGGAACCTGCTGCACCTACAGAAAAGGAATGCCCTTACTGTAAATCCATGATTCCGATCGCTGCTACCAGATGCGCACATTGCACATCTCAGCTGGAAGAGAAATAATTATTTTCACCAAAGATAAATCAAAGGCGATGTCCTGTCGGGACACCGCCTTTTTTATGCCGCTATGTGCAGAAAAGATGCCCCGCACCTTTCCGGCCCTGCTGATTCCTACTGCTTCGCTTGCGTTTTATCTGTATTTTTGGAATCTTCTGTATCTTTGCTATCATCCGCATTTTCTGTATCTTCTTCCGCATTTTCTGCGTCTTCAGCTTCTTCGATCACTTCACCGTTCAGAATGCGGACATAATCATCAATACCATCTGCAATACCCTGGGCAAGCTTTTTCTGATAACCTGTTTTAGACAGTTTCAGATCTTCCTCCTCATTACTCAGATAACCCACCTGCACCTGGCATACCGGAACCGTACTGTAATTAATACCGGTCAGCGTGTCTGTCTGCCAGACACCCAGATCTGTCGCCTCTGTCGCCGCAACCGTATCCTCCTGAATACACAAGCTTAACTGATAGCAGGCGTCATACAGATAGCCGTTAAAAGGATTTTCTGCCGTCTGACAAATCGTCATGACACCATTCGTATCCGGATCACTGGAGGCATCCGCATGAATACGGATAAAGGCCGTTGGATCGATATCATTGGCGAACTGCGCGCGCTCTGCATTACTCATATCCACATCATTGCTTTCCCTGGTGAGTACTACCTCATAACCGCGATCCTCTAATTCCTCCTGTAGCCAATAAGCCACCTCCAGATTTAATTCATATTCATCAACCTCTGTGGCTACACCCTTGGACCCCAGTGAACACTTCATCTTTGTTTCCGAACTGCCCGGACCGATAAATTCATATTCCTCATTGGCCTCTTCCTGATGCCCCGGATCGATCACAATATGTCTGCCAAGTCCCAGATGGCGATCCTTTTCCTCTTCCTCAATCTGCTCATCAGAATCTTCACCATCCTGCTCTTCATTTTCCTGAGCCTGGGCTGCTTCGAGTTCATCCTCGGCAATTTCTTCCTGGATTTCTTCCTCTGTTTTCTTTTTCCTGGCAGTGCTTTCCTCTTCTTCCTCTTCTTCTGCTTTACTCAGATATCCCTTTTCTGCCTGTCTGGATGTGTCCAGTGAACATCCGGCCAGCATGGAAGCTGTCAGCATTGCTGCCAGAATACCAATACATAAATTCTTCTTTTTCAAAATATATGCCCTCCCTTTCGCCGGGATGCAGGACTCAGCCCATGATCCGCTGTGTACGCAGCATGATACGCGGTCCGCCTGTATGTTCTATATATTCCTTCGTGATTGCTACCTCACCTATATTTTTATCCTTAGGAATCTCATACATAATATCCAGCATGAATTCTTCGATAATGGAACGCAATGCCCTTGCGCCGGTATCCCTTTCCATGGCTTTACGAGCCACTGCATATAAGGCCTCATCATCAAAAACCAGACGCACTTCATCTAATTCCAGTAATCGCTCATACTGCTTGATGATTGCATTCTTTGGCTCCTTTAAAATCTGCACAAGCATATCTTCCGTCAGACTTTGCAGCGCAAATACGATTGGCATACGGCCCAGGAATTCCGGGATCATACCATAAGAGCGCAAATCTTCCATTGTGACCTTCTGCAGGATATCTTTGTCATCATCATACTGATCCTTCAGCGCCGCCTGAAAACCGATGGATGCGGTTTTATTCAAACGCTCACGGATGATATTCTCCAGGTCCGGAAAAGCGCCGCCGCAGATGAACAAAATATTGCTGGTATCTACTGTTTCCATAGGTACCATCGCATTTTTATTCATGGCGCCCACAGGCACTTCTACCTTCGCGCCCTCCAGCAGCTTCAGTAAGCCCTGCTGTACAGCCTCGCCGCTGACATCTCTCTGGTTTGTATTCTTCTTTTTATTAATCTTATCTATCTCATCGATAAAGATAATACCATGCTCTGCGCGTTCCACGTCATTATCCGCAGCTGCCAGCAGCTTGGACACAACACTTTCAATATCATCGCCGATATAGCCTGCCTCTGTCAGGGAAGTGGCATCGGTCATGGCCAGCGGCACGTTCAGAAGACGCGCCAACGTTTGTACCAGATAGGTCTTGCCCGAACCCGTCGGCCCCAGCATCAGCATATTGGATTTCTGAATTTCTATACCGTCCTTTGGTTCGCTGAGGATTCTTTTATAATGATTATAAACCCCCACAGACATAACCTTTTTCGCAAAATCCTGTCCGATCACATACTCATCCAGCATCGCTTTAATCTTATGTGGCGGCATAACATCCTGCATCGTCATTGCGGGCTTCTTTTCTTTTTTCTTTTTCTTCTTTTTCGGCTTGGGCATCTCGTCCATGCCAAAAGCGTTCATATCAAACATACCGAAATTCGGCGGCATATTTTTCATCAGATCACTGTAGTTAATGTCGCTTTTCTGCATCATCTCGAAGCTTCTCTGCATGCAATCATTGCATACAAACATACCACCCGGGATCTGTATCATATTTCCTACTTTATTTTCGGATCTTCCACATATAGAGCAATACCTGGTCAGACGAGGCTCATCATCCTCTTCTTCCTCATCAATAACTTCTGCCTCTTCTACTGCATCCTCATCCATATCTATCATTTCATCGCGATCACTTTTATCAGCCATATATTTTATTCATCCCTTTTTCATTCCAGAATACTATTTCCATAATAAACTAAATCGACATTTTCAGCAACTGAATAATCCCGCTATACCCATTCTGAAAAATCTGATCCATAAGAAAGAAACAAAAAGGAAGGGACTGCTGTCTGCCGGACAGTCATCCCTTCCATACTTTTTAATATTTTCAAGTCTCACTTCTGCGAGACTTGGCGCCGGATTCGGGGTACGGTCGTCCGGTGGGCGCCCCTGCGTAAGCAGGAGCACCGACCGAAGCGGCAGCTGAGAACTGCCTCAGCCGACATCTTCCTTTCCGGACATTAGTTTCCGAAAAACCATCCCCACATATCATCGCTGTTTCCATATAGATCATCATTGCTTTCTGTCTGATCTTCCTCTGCGGAATCCTCCGCCTCAGACTCTTCCGTATCCTCATCTGCAATGACATCCTTGCTGCCCAGGGTTACTTCCACATTCTGCTCTTCATATCCGTCAGCGCCGGATCGCTGAATGGTCAGTGTCACTGTCTCACCGGGCGCACAATACTGCAATTCATCTGTCAAAGCACTATAAGAACTGGTTGTAACAGAATTGATGGCAGTAATGACATCACCCTGCTTCAGACCTGCTGCTTCTGCCGGACCACCTTCTACTACATCACTGACATATACACCCATCGGAATATTATACATCTGAGAGGATTCCTCTGCTACGTTTACACAATGGATGCCGAGGTATCCCTGATCATCCTCTGAAAGAGCCTCTCTGGTTTCCATATCCATCAAGGTTTCAAGGATTGGCATTGCCTTAGATGTCGGAATAGCATATCCCACGTTATCTACAGATGCGCCGCTGGAAGAACTGGAGGATTTCGCTTCATTAATGCCGATCAGCTCGCCCTTCATATTCAGCAATGCGCCGCCACTGTTACCGGAGTTAATAGAGGCATCTGTCTGAATCAGACCGTCGGATGTAAAGGTATTTGTTCCGTCGGAAAGATCCAGAGATCTGTTAAATGCGCTGACATAGCCGCTTGTAACAGACTGTCCAAGTCCAAGGGCATTACCGATTGCTACAACCTGCTCTCCGAGGACCAGATCATCTGAATCACCAATGGCGATGACTTTAATCTGTGCCATGGTTTCCTCCGGGATATCGGACAGTTTTACTGCTACAATGGCCAGATCATTGTCTGTATCTGTTCCTTTGATTGCTGCGGTGACTGCTGTCTCATCGATGAAACCTACGGAAAGCTCTTTCGCACCCTCAATAACGTGATTATTGGTGGCGATCAGCAGTTCATCCTCTGTCTGAGAAACAATGACACCGGAACCGGCGCCTTCTACCTCATAAGACTGTGTTCCGCCAAAGAAACTCTCCATTTCCTGTACAGACATGGTAGAAATCGTTACCATTGCAGGCATGCAATTCTGCGCAACCTCTGCCACAGAACCTGCAGCTACCGCATTTGCTGTATCCGTAGCGGCATCCGAGGTTTCCAGTTTCTCTGCTGCATCCCCTGTCGTATTGGTCGTCTGGACCTGCTGCACCTGTGTAGATTGCTGCTGTGATGTACCCGAACCCAGCACTGCTGTTTCTGCACGATTCACGCCATAGCTGACAGTACCTGCAACTATACCGAATACCACGCCCATTGCTATCAGCTTTGCCCAGCCACTATGCATTCCTGCTGTTTTACGGCTTGGTTTACCTTTTTTTATACGTTTTTCTTTCTTTGCTCTTTTTTTCGAACTTTCGTCTGCATCAGGCTTTGTATATTCGGCCTGGGATGTCGTCTCACTCTGATATGTATTTTTGAAGGCATCTGTGTCAGGTGTTTCCGCTTTTCTTTCAGATTCTTCGGCAGAAGTAGCTGCAGGATCTATTTTTTCTGTCCAGTAGTTATTTCCTTCACTGCTATTCCATACATTCTTTCCTGAATCGGGCTTATTTCTTCCGGCTTTCAGTTTTGGATTCACCCAGCTATAGGTAGATCCGGAAAAAGTACTCTGTCCTGCGTCCTGACTTACCTCTGTTTCAGTACTTCTTTCTTCAGCTGCCTTATTTTCTTCTATATCTGTATCCGCTTCCGCACGCATTTCTTCGACAGCTGCAACTTCTTTAGCAGCTCTTACCTCGGCAGCTTCTTCGGCTGGCTTCTCTTCTGTAGCATCGGCAGAAATTTCTTTATATTCAGCATCATGAATCACTTCATCTTTATGATCATCTTGTTCGTTCCAAAAATCGCTCATGGTATTTTCCTTTCTTTATATTTTATATGTATATCATAACGATGAAATGTGTTGAAATTGTGTTTACTTTTGCATTAATTTATGAAATTCCGCTAATTTTCGACAGAAAAAGGCTGCCGCACCTTGATCGTGGTACGACAGCCTTTGAAAGCTCTTCCATATGCTCTTTTATTTACGGATTTTTCAAGGATAAGCATTCGGATTTACCATTCTTCGTCGTAGTAATCCTCTTCGTAGTAATCCTCTTCTTCATAATCTTCTTCCGTTTCGGACGTGCTGCTGCTTGTTTTCGCTGTTCCGTCTGCATTCAAGCCTTGCGCAACTCTGGTCTGCGGCAGCTGACCATCCTCGGAATATTCCGGAATACATGTATCATCAAGACCTGTTTCATTCTCAATGTATGCGCTGTACTCCTGTACAGTCATAGAAGGCTGATAACTATCTGTGCCGGTAATAAACTGATGAAGCTCGATAACATTCGTCTCCAGTGTCACCGGAACGACACAGTTCAAGCCTGTCAGATCACCTTCATCATCATAATGCTCAAACGGGAATCCTGTCTGGTCCGTAATTTCATAGGATAATACGGCCTTCGCAAGGCTGATGATCCTTGCAGCATCCAGGTTTGTCGTTACCTGCGGCAAAACTCTGTTCAGGATATTATTCAATGTACCGATACCGGCAGACTTCGTCTGCTCCATCATTTTCTGGATCAGCATTCTCTGACGCGCTGTACGACGGAAGTCATTACCTGTCAGCTTACGGATACGCGCATAGGCCAGGGCCTGTGCAGGATCCAGATGTACCGTCATTGTTTCCTCGTCCGGAAGATCCTCCTCCGATGGAATCATCAGGTCATTCTGCGCATAACCTGTCACCTGCGCACCCTCACCGCAATACTGATTGATCGCGATAATCTCCTCGCGGGTTACTTCTACATCTACGCCACCCAGACAATCCACTGTATCTGTTACCGCCTGGAAATCAACAGACGCATACTCCGTAATATTCAGATCCAGATTCAGATTCAGCATGGTCAGGAACTGCTCCGGACCACCCTGATTATAGGCTGCGTTTGCTTTCTGGTAATAATCATCGCCTACATTCAGGTATGTATCTCTGTAAAGGGAAATCAGTTTGATCGTTTTTTCATCATGATTGATTACCGCAATGATCATTGTATCACTGTTATAACTGATATCTTCCTCTTCTGTCTCACGGGTATCCAGACCTACCAAAGCAATCATATCGATACCGGAAAGATCCTCCCCTTCCCCGTCTGCCGTCAGCGCATTGATCTGCTCTGCCAGTTCCGGATCTGCATAGGTATTGCCGTTATTCGCCTCATCGGCTGTGATCAGCTTGGACTGATCCAGGTCCTGATGATTGATCATGGCAAATTTTCCCGTTACCCATTTCACAGCAACTGCTCCGATCAATACCAAAAGTACCAAAAGCTCAACTACCAGAAAAATCTTTTTATTACGCAGACTTTTCTTTCTCTGGCTTTTACTTTTTTTGTTTTTCTTATTATACTCACCCATAATTGATCCCATTTCTATAGTTTGATCTATGTGCCGTCATTCTTTTTGGAATTCCTAGACATATTACTATAGTTTTTCTAAAAGAGCAATCTTTTCCCCCATAAAAATTGCTTACACCTACAGTTCCCTGATTACTTTACACAAAGCATCCAATGCCAGCCTTTCATCTTCTCCTTCGCAAACGATCTCGATCGAATCTCCCGGTAAGATTCCTGCGCTTAAAACATTCAGTACGCTCTTTGCATTAATCCTTTTTCCATCATACAGAAACAATATTTTTGATTGAAATCTATATGCTGCTTCACAGACAATGCCTGCGGGTCTGAGATGAATCCCTTCCTCATTACAGACCTGAATTGTTCTGCTGACCATCTTTGTTCTCCTCTTCCTGACAACTACAATGCCTGAAAAATTATGCTGCTTTTTTAATATGTACCGTAATTTGTGGCGCCTCCGCCAGTGAATAGCCTTCCGGCAATGTTATTTTTAATTCTTTCGTATAATCACCTTCCGTCATGCCATTAAAGTCAATAGAAACTTTTACATCGGATTCCTGTAATTCTGAACCCTCCTCCGCTGCATAGTCTTCATCACGGTTAACCACGATAGAAACCTCTGTTTTATCATAGGAAACAGCTAGCCCCGAAGCAAGGTTATCCTGTTCGATCTGATCCACATCCATTGTGACTGTCTGGCTTCCGGTCGATAAAACACTGATATTAACGATCACCGTATCCGAGGTGTTTTCAGAAAGCTTTGTATTTTCCGGCAGCAACGCTGTGATATCGATCTCTTCCACTGCGTCTGAAGATATATTATCAATATCTATAGGAATCTGAATGACATTTCCATTATCCTTTAACTCATCCAGCGCACTATCTGTACCCGCTATGGTAATGGTTTCCGGAACTGTCTTAATCTCCTCTATTTTATAGCCGTAAGCCGGATCTCCCTCTGTCACAACTTCGCAGCGCACATCAGAAACCTTTTTCCAAAGCTCTACATATACACTAATGGTCGGATAACCGCCTTCAAAGTTCAGATCATCCTGCATCACTGATTTGGAAATTTCCGCCTGATTTTTATCGATCAATTTTAGTGTAGCATTCACCGATCTACTGGACGTCATATCAGACACGTCAATCGTCGCAACGACACTGTCTATGGAATTGATCACGGCGTTAGGTCCGCTGATCACCAGCTTCTGCATGCTCGGAGTGGTTTTTCCCACCTCATAGTCCTTTCCCGGACTGGAATTTCCCATATTTATCGTCACCGGAAATTCTTTGCTGGCAATATCGCTGATCACGATCGGAACCGTTGTCCTGGCTAATGTGATATTCGATGAATCGATTCCCGGACAGGACGCTGTCAGCGGCACATAAACCGGATTCGAATCCATATCTACGATCTGCGTCAGGTCTGCCTCCACCTTAATATTACTCTCGGTAATATTTTTCAGTGTTGAGCGATTTCCTTTCAGATAAACCACAATGGACTTATATTCATCTTCAATTATATAACTCTGCTTTCCGTTTGCGATGTAAGAATCATTCACAACGTTTATATGAACGGAATAAGATTTTGTAATCACAGGATCATTATAGCCCACCACCACATACCAGATGACAATGGCGATCAGTACGGATAGTAATTTTAATCCTATATTATGTCGTATCATCTTGAGGAGTTTATTCATGATTTTTTCCCTCCCCAGAATCTGAATTTCGATTTCTGACTTACCTTTGCGTTGGTCTTCTGGAAATCTGCCAGCTCTTTTTTCAGATCCGCAGGACTCACAGCAGACTTCAACACTCCCTCGCGGGCATAGGAAACATTTCCCGTTTCTTCCGATACAATAATAATAAAGCTATCCGTCACCTCACTGATACCCACGCCTGCTCTATGCCGGGTACCCAGCTTTTTACTCAGATCCATATTGTCCGATAAAGGCAGGTAGCAGGTTGCCGCAGCAACGCGGTTTCCGCGGATGATTACCGCCCCATCATGTAAAGGGGTATTGTGTTCAAAAATATTGATCAAAAGCTGTCCTGTCACGATCGCATCTACCGCAATGCCTGTATTTTCATAATCTTCCAGGCTGATATCACGCTCGATGACGATCAGGGCGCCTGTCCTGACCTCACCCATTTCATAGCAGGCCCTGACGATCTCATTCATCGTGACATCACTGAAACGCTTGTTTCCTTCTTCTTCCCTCGTTGTAGTAAAAGAATTCATGATGGGCGAAAAAATAGATCTGTGGCCCATCTGTTCAAGCACCTTTCGAAGCTCCGGCTGAAAGATGATGATGACCGCAGTAAATGCAGCGACACCCAGGTTACTCATCAGCCAGACAATAACCTCCATCTGCAGTACATTTGCAATAAATACAAAAATTACAATGATGGCAATACCCTTCAATAAGGTATAGGCTCTGGTATTTCTCAGCCATATGATTAATGTATAAACACAATATGCGATTAAAATTATCTGTACGATATCAATGATCTCCACAGCTTTCGGCGGGAGCAGCCACGATAAAACGTGAATCTCTACCCAGCTCCAGAACGCATCCACGGTCTCACCTCCTTTCGACAGGATTTTTATCTTCCTCTTTTCCAGGGTAAGGACTTTTCTGCCGCAACCTTGGAAAAAACTTATTTCTTTATTTACAGATCACGCAATGATGAAGTCAGTTTCTCTTCGAAATTAACATCTGCCTCTTCATTGTTCACCGGCATTTCCTGTGAAATCCGCACTGTCGTGCCTACAGATACTGCCTCTTCTGTTTTCACTGCCGCACGCTGCTCAACACTCTTCCGGCCATACCCGGACTTAGGCTCTACTTCATTCTCAAAGATTTCTTCATGTACGCCATCCGAAAAAACCTTGGGAATCGCTTTTACATAGTAATAATAATTCTCATCCTCGAACTGAATATATTTCGTCTTCTCGTAATCAACGGAATATACAAAAAAGTCGATCAGATAAGCGATCAGACCGGAGACAACCGTTCCCAGAATCACTGTAAGCATATTCGGCATTGAGCCAAGGGCAATGCCTCCGCCCAGCATAACTGCCAGATAAGCGATCATTCCGGCTACCAGCGCAATCTCTCTGGTAAATTTGATGGCAAATTTACAAATAACGGATACGATAATGGTCGTTACCGCAAAAGCCACCATATAGAGATAGGACGCATTTCCTCCCATGATCAGGCTCGGGATTTTCTGCAGCAAGGCAATCTGACTAAGTGTTCCTGACGTTTTCAAAGGCGCAACCTCTGTGACCACGCCATGCAGATACTGCCATGAGAAAACACCGAACACAGCAGAAATTGCTGCCTGCGGTCCTCTGAACAATCCAAGTGACAGCGGAATGACCGCCGGAATATTCAAAGTACATGCGATTGGTGACAGGATCAATACCAATGCATCGTTTGGCGCCAGTCGGAAATATAAGAGCGCAATGACCAGATATACGATCGTGGAAACACCGCCGATCTCAATGCCCAGTCCGAAGCTATGAGCAATGATCAGGAACATACTGATGATCACCATACCATTCAAAGGCAGAATCGCTGATACGGCTGCCAGTACAACCAGGATCAGCAGGCTGTTCAGGCCCTGCAGATAACCCATGTTATTATTGATCATAATAAAAATAACCATCGCCAGGCCGAACTTCAAAATCGGCAGCGCATACATGCTGTAATCCACATAAAATTCTTCTAATTTTTCTCTTATACTAATCAAAAAACTCATATGTCGCTTCCTCCGAACAGATCCTGATTCAATTTTTCTTCGTCCTTATACATCTGCATAAGTCTCGCCATATGTTTACGGTAACCCTTTACCTCATCCTCGGCCCGCAAATATCGTATCCTCGTGATCATATATACGACCACCGAATAAATCCCGAGTATCATAAAATACAAGATCAGGGTCACCCCCAAAAGTGCCGTAAATCGATCTCCTTCCAGATTCGCCAGCACGAACTCGATATGAAGCACTGCATAAACGCCACAAAATATACCAAATAAAATAGTGGTGATGACCAGGTTTTTCACCAAGGCAAAAGCCATATAATCCTTTTTCTGATATTTCACAATACTAAGTGATTTGTCCTGATTCTCCTGCTTATAATCTGCCAGCTGGATCATCAGATGCAATCTTTCTTCTGAAATCATAAGTTTCTCCAATCTCCTCTCACGGGTGGGCAAACTTTCACTAACTATGATATCTTATCATATTTCAAGCATATTGCAAAGAAGAAATCCCGATAAGGATTAAGGATTAAACGCAAAAGAAGGCTGAGCGCCTTTGCGTAGCATAATTGAGCGTTTAATAATAGAAATGACACTGTTTCAAAGACCTCTGTTTCATACGCTCTTCATCCGGCCGGATTCGCGGGCCGAACCTATGGTGGCCGTTACGAAATAAACATGCTTTGCCCCATGGTGTTGCGCAAGGGCTGCCAGGGTATTGACCGTACTGCCTGTGGTAAAAATATCATCAACGATAAGAATATTTTCCGGAAGCCGGAGATCTGCGTCAAAGCGAAATGTATTGCGCATATTATGACGGCGCTGAAGATCATTCAGATTTTTCTGCGGACGTGTATTTTTGATTCGATGAATAGATTTGTAATAATCCGGCACCTGCAGTTTTTCTGCCAGGCGGCGGGCAATTTCGTCTGCCTGATTATAGCCGCGGCGGATTCTTCGGATTCGGTGAACCGGCACAGGCAAAACAGCCTGAATATTCCATTTCGGCAGTTTTTCTCTGCCATAATGCCAGATGGCTGCTGCATAAAAGTCCGCGTACTCCGCCCTGTGTCCGTATTTGAAACGCATCATGGACCGGACAAAGCTGCCGCCATAGGCAAAGGGTGCGAAGCCCTCCTCGAAATAGTTCGTTTTTTTTGCGCAGGCATAGCAATATTCCTCATCACCTGCCGCGATCGGCCTGCCACATTTGCAGCAGCGCGGCTCTCCGAGAAAATTCACCTTTTCCCGGCAGAGACCGCATACATAAGTGTCCTTCGGCGACAATAGCTCATCACACAAAGGACAACGGTTCGGATAGATCAGATTCAGAAAAGTCAAATGTATCTCCTTCTAAGGCTTCCTCATAAAGCTCCAGTATACGTTCATCCAGAGAAGTGTGTCTTTTCTCCTCCATCCGGTTAGCTACCATTTGTTCAAAGGTCAGCCTGCTGCCCAGCAAAATAACACACTGTCTTGCTCTGGTAACCGCCGTATATAAAAGATTCCTCGTCATCAGCATTCTGGGACCGGACAGTAAGGGGATGACCACCGCCGGATATTCCGAGCCCTGCGATTTATGAATGGTCACCGCATAGGCCAGCTCCAGCTCGTCCAGCTGCCGAAAGTCATACTCTGCCAGCTTTCCTTCTTCATACTCTACGATCACCCGCTCTGCCTGATGATCGATGCTTTTGACAATGCCCATGTCTCCGTTAAAAATTCCGGTGCCCTGCTGCCCCACGATACCGTAGGCGCCCTTGATCTGCCATTCCATCTGATAATTATTTTTTATCTGCATGACCTTATCGCCCTCACGGAACAAACCGGCCGCAGTTTCCTTTTCTTCCTTTTCCGCTGAAGGCGGATTCATATATCTCTGCAGGATCGCATTGAGATTTTCCACACCCAGGGCTCCCTTTCGCATTGGACAGAGCACCTGAATATCAAAAGGAGCCGCATCCACATAGCGAGGCAGCTTTTCCTGTACCAAACGCAAAATTCCCCTCTGGATGACGCGGGCATCATCCCTCTCCAGAAACATGAAATCCTTACTCTTATTTCCCAGCACCACCTGCTCACCGCGGTTGATCTTATGCGCATTCACGACGATGTCGCTCTGGGCTGCCTGTCGGAAAATCTTATGCAGCCGCACCAAAGGAAATTTCTCGGTCCGGATCATATCCTTCAATACACTACCCGGACCGACACTTGGCAGCTGATTCATATCGCCTACCAGAATCAAGCGTGTACCCGGAATGATTGCAGAAAGCAGCGCATGCATCAGATAAATGTCCACCATGGAAACCTCATCAATAATAATTACATCCGCCTCCAGCGGATTTTCCGCATTTCTGCCGAACTGTGTATTGGCAGAAGAATCGTTATCTCCACTGCCACCGTTCACTTCCAGCAAGCGATGAATCGTTGACGCCTGATAGCCCGTCGCCTCCGTCATACGTTTGGCCGCACGGCCGGTCGGCGCTGCCAGGGCAATGTCCATTCCCTCCGCTATAAAATAACGGATCATGGCATTGATCGTGGTAGTTTTTCCGGTACCCGGTCCACCGGTCAGAATCATAATGCCGGACCTGACTGCCTGAAAGATTGCCTGCTGCTGTAGTTCATCCAGCAAAATACCATCCTTTTTTTCCAGCATTTCCAGCTGCCGCCGGATTTCCTTCTCATTGGTCAGACACCGTACATTCAGCTCCTGCAGCATGCGGGCTGTATTCAGCTCCACGAAATACATCTGCGCTGTATATACATGTACTTCTTTTCTGCCATCCGGCAAAATACTTTCCTTCAGAAAGAGCTTCTTCTCAATGGTCAGATCCACCAGGTACTTGTCTTCTAATAATTCCGGATCCAGTTCCAGCAGCTCCTGACACCTTTGCAGCAGCTCCTCCTTCAGCAGATAGGTATGCCCGTCCAGACCTGCCTGGTTCATTGTATAAAACAAGGCGCTTCGGATACGGAATTCCGAATCTGGACGAATGCCTACCTTTGCAGCGATCTGATCCGCGATCCTGAAACCAACACCATCTATATCTTCCGCTAAACGATAGGGATTTTCACGCAAAACCTGATAGAGGCTATCCTGATAGGTATTATAAATTTTTACCCCCAGATTCAGGGTGATTCCATATTGTGAAAGAAAGATCAAAGCATTCTGCATCTGGGATTTTTCCATAATGTTCTCGCTGATCCTGGCCGCCATACGACTGCTGATGCCCTTGACCTCCGCCAGCCTTTCCGGCTCTTCCTGCAGAATTCTCCTGGCATCATCCCCGAAATGCTTAATAATGCGCGCCGCCAGGGCCTGACCGATTCCCTTAATGGCACCGCTGCCCAGATAGCGCTCGAAGGCTGCGCCGCTGTCAGGAATTTTCACCCGGTAATCCTGCATGCGGAACTGCTGTCCGTAGGATGCATGCAGCTGATAAAAGCCTGATGCTTCCAGATATTCTCCCTCATTCACATCACGAAAAATACCGACACAGGTAATTTCATCATCATTGGTACTGATATTGAGCACCGTGTATCCGTTCTCTTCATTCCGGTACACGATATGCTCCACATACCCTTCAATTTTCTCCTGCTCTAATTCCTGCATTCCTCTGTTTCCTGTTTATTTCAAACCCTGTCGGTTTTCGAACTCATTCATCACCTGCGCATAACGTCCTGTGCCGATGGCTACCACAGAGGCAGGATTTTCAGCCACCAGAACCTTAATGCCCAGTCTTCTCTCCATGATCTGCTGCAGGCCTTCCACCTGACATCCGCCGCCGGCCAAAAGAATTCCTCTGCTCTGGATATCACCTGCCAGATCCGGAGATGTTCTCTCCAGTACTGTCTTTACACCGTTGATGATCTGATTGATCACGCTGCGGAAGGATCTCTGCACTTCCTCGCGGTCCAGTGTCACAGACTTAGGCAATCCGGTATCGATATTACGTCCGTTCACCGTCATCTGTTCTTTTGCCTCAGAGCTGTTGGTGGAGCCCAAAACCATCTTGATCGTTTCTGCTGTCTGCTCGCCGATGAAAAGACCATAATTTTTCCGCAGCATCTCAATGATGGCCCTGTTAAAATCCTCTCCCGCTACATTAATAGAAGAAGAAACCACGATACCGCAAAGAGAAATAACGGCGATATCTGTCAGACCGCCGCCCACATCAACGACCATATTTCCATCCGGTTTGGTAATATCCAGCTCAGCGCCCACCGCTACAGCCACCGGCTCACTGACCAGGCGCACATCTCTGGCGCCTGCCTGATAGGTCGCCTCTATAACCGCTCTCTTTTCGACCTCTGTAACACCGCTTGGTACACAAACAGAAATTCTCGGCTTCATAAAACCTCTGCGGCCGATGGATTTATTCACAAAATATTTCAGCATTTTCTCTGTAATGACAAAGTTGGAAATTTTTCCCTGGGCCAACGGCTTAATAGCCACGTTATTTCCCGCTGTATGTCCGACCAGCTGTCTGGCCTCCTCACCGAAGGCGCGCACTCTGTCAGAATCCTTATCATAAGCCACCAATGCCGGCTCACGAATAATGATTCCCTTATTTTTCGCATATATCACAATGGTATTCGTTCCGAAATCAATACCAATATCTGTCTGCGGAGCCATAATTCTCCTCCTTCATAAATCCCTGTTTTATTATTTATACGTTGCTTTCCCTTATTTTACCGTTTTTTTCTGTGAAGCGATCTGCATTCAATATGTCCTGCCTGCAAAAGCTGCTGCCGGAAGCTCCTGTCCTCTATGCCAGATATTTCCGCAAATATTTTCCGGTATAGGATTTGTCATTCTTTGCAACTTCCTCAGGTGTACCCTTGGCCACGACAGTACCTCCCCTGTCGCCTCCCTCCGGACCCAGGTCAATGATATAATCCGCCGTCTTGATGACGTCCAGATTATGCTCAATAACGATGACTGTATTACCGCCATCAGAGAGTCTCTGCAGGATTTTCACCAGCTTGTTTACATCATGGAAATGCAAGCCTGTCGTCGGTTCATCCAGCACATAGATCGTATTTCCGGTGCTGCGTTTGGAAAGCTCTGTGGCCAGCTTCACACGTTGAGCCTCACCGCCGGAAAGGGTCGTCGAAGGCTGTCCCAGTTTCAGATAGCCGAGTCCCACGTCATGCAAGGTTTCTATTTTTCTTTTAATAGAAGGAACCTTATCGAAAAATTCCAGTGCATCCTCGATGGTCATATCCAGCACATCGTAAATACTCTTTCCTTTATATTTACATTCCAGCGTTTCGCGGTTGTAGCGATGTCCGTGGCAAACCTCACAGGGCACATATACATCCGGCAAGAAATGCATTTCTATTTTTATAATACCATCACCTGCACATGCTTCGCAACGTCCGCCTCGGACATTAAAGCTAAATCTGCCCTTGTTATAACCGCGGGCCTTTGCATCGGAGGTCGCTGCAAAGAGGGTACGGATCATATCGAACACTCCGGTGTAGGTGGCCGGATTTGACCGCGGCGTACGACCGATCGGACTCTGGTCAATGGCAATGATTTTGTCCAGCTGCTCAATTCCCAGGATTTCCTTATGCGCTCCGGGAATGGCATGTGACCTGTTCAGATCTCTTTGCAGCCGTTTATAAAGAATTTCATTTACCAGGGAACTCTTTCCGGAACCGGACACACCTGTCACACAGGTAAATACGCCCAGGGGAAACTCTACATTAATATTGCGCAGGTTATGCTCCTTTGCGCCTCGAACCTTAAGCCAGCCCGTTGGCTGCTTACGCACCTTGGGCAGCTCGATTTTTCTTTTTCCTGACAAATAATCTCCGGTGACTGAGTTCTCGCATTTCATTAAATCCTCTGCCGTTCCCATACATACCAGCTCGCCGCCGTGGGAACCGGCCCGGGGACCGATATCCAGAACGCAGTCTGCAGCCCGGATGGTATCCTCATCATGCTCTACCACGATTACCGAATTGCCCAGGTCACGCAAATGCTTCAAGGTCGCCAATAATTTATCATTATCCCGCTGATGCAGGCCGATGCTCGGCTCATCCAGAATATAAGCCACGCCCACAAGCCCGGAACCGATCTGGGTCGCCAGGCGGATACGCTGGGCTTCGCCGCCGGACAGGGAGCCGGTCGCCCTGGCCAATGTCAGATATTCCAGACCCACATCCATCAGGAAACCCACACGGGATTTGATTTCTTTTATGATGGCAGCGCCGATCATCATCTGATATTCAGAAAGCTTCATCTCTTCCAGAAAATCAGCCAGCTTCTGGATAGAGAGCATGGTCACCTCATAAATATTTTTGTCACAGACCGTCACACCGAGGGAGGTCGGCTTCAAACGCTGTCCGCCGCAGGCATCACAGTCGCTGATCTGCATAAATGTTTCGTATTCCTGCTTTGAAGTATCGGAGGCCGTCTCACGATAACGGCGCTGTACATTTTTCAGAATGCCCTCAAAGGCAATGTCATAGACTCCAACGCCCATCTGTCCCTTATAATGGACCTTCACTTCATGCCCGTTGGTACCCTTGACCAGAATATCCTGTATTTTTTTCGGGTATTGGCCAAAAGGTGTATCCAGACGGAAATCATACTCCTTGGCCAAAGCCTCCAGGATACAACGGGTAAAGCTGCCGCTTTTATTGGCGGACTGCCATCCCGGCACGATGATACAGCCCTCATCGATGGACAGGCTTTTGTCCGGAATGATCAGGTCAATGTCAAATTCCATCTTATAGCCGAGTCCGGCGCATGCCGGGCAGGCACCGAAAGGATTGTTGAAGGAAAAGCTGCGCGGCTCGATTTCTTCCATACTGATACCGCAATCCGGACAGGCGAAATTTTGACTTAAGGTCATAGGATTTCCATCCATCAGATCCAGTGTCAAAAGACCTCCCGATAAATGAAGGGCCGTTTCGATGGAATCCGTCAGACGCTTCTCAATACCTTCCTTGACCACCAGACGGTCTACGATCACCTCGATATTATGCTTGTTGTTTTTTTCCAGCTTGATTTCTTCGGACAGATCATACTGATTTCCATCCACCATTACCCGGACGAAACCGGATTTTTTCGCGGAGGCCAGCACCTTCTCATGCCGTCCTTTTTTGCCGCGTACCACCGGCGCCAGCAGCTGCAGCTTGCTGCGTTCCGGCAAGGCCATGACCCGGTCTACCATCTGATCCACCGTCTGCCGGCTGATCTCCCGGCCGCACTTAGGACAATGCGGAATGCCGATACGCGCATAAAGCAAACGGAAATAATCATAAATTTCTGTCACGGTACCTACGGTAGAACGCGGGTTTCGGTTCGTGGATTTCTGATCGATGGAAATGGCCGGTGGCAATCCTTCGATACTTTCTACATTCGGCTTCTCCATCTGTCCCAGGAATTGCCGCGCATAAGAGGACAGACTCTCTATATAACGACGCTGTCCTTCTGCATAAATGGTATCAAAAGCCAGTGAACTTTTTCCCGAACCGGAAAGACCTGTAAAAACCACCAGTTCATTTCGTGGAATATCCACATCGATTCCCTTCAGATTATTCTCCGCTGCGCCGCGGATTCTGATAAAACGCTGCTTGTCTGTTTTTGTCATATATTTGTTCGTTTAACTTCTTTCTGTCATAATTGATCATGACGCCGGACAAAACCGGGCGTCATATCCGTTTTTTATTAAGAAGGCCTACCCATAGACATCCGAAGGGTGTGCACCGTAGGCGGACGACTTCTCTTCTGAATTATAAGAGCATCTCCGACATCACCACATTACTGAGCGAAAAACCCTTTTCCGTCAATGCAATGCGGAAATCTTCTTTTTCTTCTATTTTGTATAGCAGCCCCAGCTGCAAATATTTCTCTATCACTGATCCGAAAACTGCCATCATCGACTGACCGAAGCGGCCGGCGAATTCTGCGCCGCTGACACCTCTTGTCAGCCGCAGGCCCAGGATCATGAATTCTGACTGCAGATCCTCCTGCGATAAAACTTCTATATCTTTACGTATGGCCTTTCGCAGCTCTTGCTCACAGGCCTCCGTTTTTCCTCTATCTGCATACCGCTTGACCGGCTGTCCTTCTGCCGTATCTGATTCTGCAGGATTTTTTTCCGCTGTTTTATACGATCCCGCAAGCTTCTTTTCCTCTGCTTTGCCCAATCCGGTATGCTTCTTTAATCCTGCATCATCTGCTTCCGCAAATGCCTGTATCGGTTTATAAGCAGACAAATATTCCTCCATCTGCTCTGTATTCCGGAAACGCATCTTATTTATATAGGAAGAAGAGCCCAGTCCGAAACCGATATAATCCAGACCTGTCCAATAGCCCAGGTTATGCCGGCATTCATATCCTTCCTTTGCATAATTGGAAATCTCATACTGATGATATCCGTATTCTTGCAGGATACGCCCGGTCTCAGCATACATCCGTCTTTCTTCCTCTTCCTCCGGAAGCTCTAATTTGCCCTGCTCATATAGTCGATAAAAGAGCGTCCCTTCTTCTATGATCAGACTGTAGGCTGAAATATGCTCCGGTCCGAGCATGGCTGCCATCCGCAGATTCTTCTCCCAGTCCGCAAAGCTTTGTCCCGGCAGGGCCGACATCAGATCGATATTGATATTTTGAAAACCGGCTTCTCTGGCCCATCGGAAGCATTCCGTAAAGGCCGCATGATCATGAATCCTGCCCAGGCGACGCAATTCTTTATCCTGCATCGACTGACAGCCGATGCTGATGCGGTTTACACCCGCCTGCCGGTAAAGCAGCAGCTTTTGCAGATCTGCTGTTCCGGGATTCATTTCCAGAGAAATTTCCGCATCCGCGGCAAAGGCAAAACGTTCCCGCAGGGCCTGCAGAAGCTCTGCGATGACCTCTGCCGGCAGCACTGACGGTGTTCCACCGCCAAAAAACACAGAGGTCACTAACCATTTGGCATCCCCGGCAGACGTACGATCATTTCCGACGAAGGCGCTAGCATCCCCGGCAGAAATTTCTGCCTCCCTAATCTCACAGAGCAGTGCTTCTACATATTTTTCCTGTGTCTCACGCCCCATAGAAAAACTCAGGAAATCGCAATATGCGCATTTCCTGATACAGAAGGGAATATGTATATAAATTTCCAGTTTTTTCTTCATATGCCCTCCTAAAAGAAGCAATCCCCTGCCTGACTTCTCCCCGGCACATACTTCTATGCAGCCCGGCAGAGGCGGGGGATTTTTACAGAAAGACCTCCGGTCTTCCGAACACGACGCGGCACGACCGAGCGCAAAGCGCTCTTTCACCGTATTAAATATACATGTAGCCCACCGTCTGCGCGAAGTGACGGAAAAGAGGGGAGGCCCACTGCGTTATGTTTTTTCTCCATCCCTGCCTAAGCAAAGTGCACGGAAGGGGATACACACTGCGTTGAAAATGAGCCACTAACCCCGTCCCCAAGGCTCATTTTTCGTCGAGCTTCAGGACGTTGAGGAATGCGTCCTTCGGGATTTCTACGCTGCCGACCTGACGCATACGTTTTTTACCCTCTTTCTGCTTCTCCAGCAATTTTTTCTTTCGGGAAATATCTCCACCGTAACACTTGGCCAGGACATCCTTACGCAGGGCACGCACTGTCTCGCGGGCGATAATTTTGGAACCGATGGCCGCCTGGATCGGGATATCGAAGAGCTGGCGCGGAATCTCATCCTGCAGCTTCTCGCACATCTTTCGTCCGCGGGCATAGGCTGAACCTTCAAATACGATAAAGGACAGGGCATCCACCATTTCTTTATTTACCAGAATATCCAGCTTCACCAGTTCGCTCTGCTGGTAACCGATCATTTCATAATCCAGGGAAGCATAACCGCGGGATCTGGATTTGAGGGCATCAAAGAAATCATAAATGATCTCATTCAAAGGAAGATGATAATGCAGCTCCGCACGGGTCTGCTCCAGGTAGTCCATGCCCAGATACTCGCCGCGTCGCTCTTCACACAGCTGCATAACCTGTCCTACAAACTCTGTCGTCACCATGATGTCTGCCTTTACGATCGGCTCTTCCATAAACTCGATCTGGGAGGGATCCGGCAGATTGGATGGGTTGGTCAGCTCGATACAGCTGCCATCTGTTTTATGTACTTTATAAATAACACTCGGTGAAGTGGTAACCAGATCCAGATTATACTCTCTTTCCAAACGCTGCTGGATAATATCCAAATGCAAAAGACCTAAAAAACCGCAGCGGAAACCAAATCCCAGCGCCGCAGAGGTCTCCGGCTCATAGAAAAGAGAAGCATCATTCAGCTGCAGCTTTTCCAGCGCATCCCGCAGCTCCGGATATTTGGCACTGTCCTCCGGATAGATACCGCAGTATACCATGGACTGTACTTTTTTATAACCAGGCAGAGCCTCCTCACATGGGCGGTCATCCTCTGTCACGGTATCACCTACACGGGTATTGGAAATATTTTTGATACTGGCCGTAATGTAGCCTACCATGCCGGCTTCCAGTTCTTCACACGGAATGAACTGGCCTGCGCCAAAATATCCCACTTCCACAACCTCTTCGACTGCGCCTGTCGCCATCATACGGATCTTTGTACCGCGGCGGACACTACCCTCCATTACACGGACGGAAATGATAACACCCTTATAAGCGTCATAGACAGAGTCAAAGATCAGTGCCTTCAGCGGGGCTTTCACATCGCCTGTCGGCGGCTGGATCTTCGTGACAATCTCCTCAAGCACCTGCTCTACATTCAGACCGGTCTTTGCAGAAACCTCCGGCGCATCCTCCGCTTCAATGCCGATCAAATCCTCGATCTCATCCTTTACACGCTGCGGCTCTGCGCTTGGCAGGTCTACTTTATTGATTACCGGGTAGACATCCAGGTCATGGTCCATAGCCAGATAGACATTGCCTAAGGTCTGCGCCTCAACGCCCTGTGTGGCATCCACGACCAGAATCGCGCCATCACAGGCTGCCAGGCTTCGGGAAACCTCGTAGTTAAAATCCACATGACCCGGTGTATCGATGAGGTTCAGGATATACTCCTCTCCATCATTTGCTTTATAAACGGTTCTGACCGCCTGGGCTTTGATGGTGATGCCTCGCTCTCTTTCCAGTTCCATGTTATCGAGCACCTGGCTCTGCATCTCCCGGCTGGTCAGCAAGCCTGTCTTTTCTATGATACGATCGGCAAGGGTTGATTTGCCATGATCGATATGTGCAATAATACAGAAATTTCTGATTTTACTTTGATCTATAGTTCCCAATCTCTACCTCACTTTATATTCATTTCTATCGTTTTTATCACTGAATTTTTCCGCATAGCGAGATGCTTCGGTATGTGTAAGCCCTGTTCCCCGGTCATTTCTGCAGCCGCACAGATAGTGAAGCCATAGGCAGCTATCATAATTCCACAATGCCTTCGAATGAAAAGGAAATCATATAAGCAGGATTTATGAACTTTTCCGCATTTACTCACAAAGCAGACTATCCGAATCTATCTCACGCTAACGCGTATTATAACAAGTTGCGTCCTCTTATTCAAGGCGACACCCCGGAAATTTCTTCAGTCCTAAATTTCTTTATTTATTCAGAGCTGAATATTTTTCATCCGCAAATACATATTCAGGAAGGCCTCCGATATTCTTAATGCGAGGTGTCCGAGCGCAAAGTGCCCACGACTTTTCACAGTCAGCTTTTAAATTTTATCAAACAGAAAGAGGGATCACCAGTTTCCTGATGATCCCTGCTTCCTTCTGCGGATTACCACAAAATCCGCAATTTACAAAAGAGGTATAAAAGTATAAAAGAATGGAGATATGTATGGAAAGTCGATTGACTTGTTTGATGACTTATTTGATGACTTATTTGATGACTTCTTCGATAAATTTCTGCAGGATTTCAGCCTCTTCCTCTTCTTTAGGGCCGGACAGGGAAAGCTCGACTTCTTCCCCATCTTTGATCATCAGCCCCAGCACATGAAAAATAAGCTTTGCATTTCCTGTCTTTCTGCCCTTACGCATTTGAATATCGCTCTCCAGTGTAATCGCCTTTTCTACGATTTTCCCGGCAAGCTTCATGTGCATGCCTTCTTTATTTTTCATAGTAAATTTAAAGCAAATCATTTTTACACCCTGCTGCTTTCTTTTTCTCTTTCTTTATCTTCTGCCCGAGAGGACAGCTGTTTTTTTCCGGTATGTCACTCCCGGTGGCCCGTTCGGCCCTTGCTTTTCCCTTTCTTTATCTCACAGCCGGTTCAGCGCCTGCATTTTCCAGTGCTGCCATCATTCTGTTTACATTTGCGCTGCCGTTTTTGATTCCCTTATTACAGATCAGGGCTGCTGAAAATCCAAGTGCCATCAGCAAAACTCCCGGAATCGCAAGTAAAAGCTTTCCTGCCATGCCTGAAAATCCTATATAGGCCATGATGACACCTACTGCAGAAAGCGCTACTGCAAATATTCTCCAGAGGCTGATTCTTTTCAAAGCGAACTGCTGCATGCTGATTTCATTGGAAAGTCTTTCTTTTTCTCTTACGTTCATACAAACCTTTTCCTTTCTTCACTTGTCAGATAAGTTCACAAAATTTCTACAGGATTCCATTTTTTGCACTGTACTTTCTTCTTATTTTATGCAGGGCTTTGTAAAGCGGACATTCGCAATCCGCTTTAAGGCTTGTCCTGCCTTCAAATCAAATCCTCTACAAACTCTGCGAAACGCTTCCTTCTATGGTCACCGGGGAATGTGCCGCAGCACATTCCCCATAAGAATGAGAAGTAAAGAGAATGACCATAAATAAGTTTTCGAATTAGTATGCCAGACCCGGGTTAAAGAATCCAACCAGAACACCAAGGAAGGCAATAACTACCAGAAGAAGCATAACCTTGATCGGGGAAAGCTGTTTCTTAGCCATCAGATACCAGCAGGCTACGATAAAGATCGCAGTCAGGCATCCCGGGAATACGTCGTTCAGTTTGTCCTGCAGTACCAGATATGCCTCGCCCTCTTCATTAAGCAGCTGGAAGGAGGTGGTGACACTTACCCAGGTAGCGGATACAGCACCGATAACGATACCGCCGAGCATTGCTACTGAATCACGGATGGCCTCACCCTGAGCACCGATCAGGAACTCAACGGCTTTTCCACCGAGCTCATATCCTTTGTAGTACATAAAGCGCATTCCGAAGTATGCGAAAAGGTTCCATGCAATGATATAGAAAATAGCGCCAATCGGTGAACCGCCGCCGGAAAGACCCATAGCGATACCCAAGAGGATCGGAATTACTGTACCGACAACCAGGGAATCACCGATGCCTGCGATCGGTCCCATCAGACCTGCACGAAGACCGTTGATTGTTTCCTCATCAACACCTTCCTCATTATTTGCTCTGGCTTCCTCAAGACCTGCAGTGATACCTACAACGACTGCACCAAGCTGTGGCTCTGTGTTGAAGAATGCTGTATATGTGTGCATTGCTGCTGCTTTATCATCTTCGTTATCATACAGTTCCTCGATCAGTGGCAGCATAGAGCAAAGATATCCAAATGTCTGCATATGCTCCTGGGAGAAACATGTCAGATGGCCGTAATACCATCTATGAAAAGATTTCGAAAGAGCTTTCTTTGATAATTTCTTTTCCATATTAGATATCCTCCTCATCGTCATCAAAATCTGCGCCTGCAGCGACGGCCGGTTTACTTACTGCCAGCATTTTGATCTTATAGTTAATGATTGCGAAAAGTCCTGCTACTACTGTTGCAGATACAAGGTTGATACCCATACCTGCTGCCAGTACGAAACCGAACAGGAAAGGAATGAAATCCAGTGCGTTTCTTACGATCTGCTTCAGAAGGATTGCGATTCCGACACAAGGAAGGAGTGCACCTACAGTGAAAAGTGTCTTCATTGCCAGACCATCCATCGGCAGTGTGTTTTTGATCAGTTCTACGACGTTTACACCGAGTTTACACATAACTACTGTAGGCAGGAAGGAGCAAAGCAGGTGTGAAATCCACGGCAGTCCCATATCTACCAGCATCAGCTTCTTATAATCTCTCTTCTCTACTGCTCTCCAGCCGATGTGCTGCCATACGAGGTTGATCGTAGCTGTTCCATAGAACAATACTGTACCAAGTGTTCCTACCATTGTTCCGAAGGAAGTAGCCAGCGCTGCACCCTCTGTGGATGCTGCTGATAACTCATAACTGCTCAGAGCTACCATAGCCAGAGGAATACCGATATAAGATACGGCACGAACGTCTGCGGAAACTGTTCCGCCCGGTGTTACCAGCGCGATATATACTACCTGCATCGCACAGCCGACCAGAATACCGGTCTGAATATCTCCCAGGATAATTCCGCAAACAAGACCACCGATCAATGGTCTACCCAGTGTATAGTTACCAATTGATGAACCACCCATACCAGGCATACTTGACAAACAAGCGAAAAGGCCCAGCAGTACGGCTTGTATCCAGCTAATCTGCATAAGTTATTCCTCCTTATTTAAATCCGAACTGGCCTCTGAATTTCTTCCAGTTACCGATTGCCTCTTCTTTCAGCAATGCAAACTCTACTTCGTATCCCTTCTGCATGATACTCTCCAGAGCCTCTGCCTCTTCCTGTGTGATAGACTGGTTATTTCCAAGCTTTGTAGCGCCGGGTCTATCGTTACATGGTCCGATAATAACTGTTTTTACAGCGCCCGGATCAAATCCCTGCTCTACCAGAATCTTGGCCATATCTACCGGATTCTTGGTGATCAGGAAATAACGATCCTTACTTGCGAGAACCTTGGGGCATTTTGCTTTGAACTCTTCCAGAGACCAAACGAAGGTTTTCTTTCCGCTGGCACTCTTATAAGCAGCCTTCAGGACCGGATTTTTCGCTGCGACATCGTTTACAGCGATCAGTCCGTCACAAGGATACTCCAGCGCCCATCTGGTACAGGTCTGTCCGTGGATCATTCTGTCGTCTACACGAATAAAAGATACTGACATGTTGTTTTCCTCACTTTCTCCTTATAAATCCTCATCGTCATCTTCTTCGACAACTACTTCAAATGGTTTCAGTGCTTCTTTGGAAACTTCCAGCCACTCCTCTACCATATCTTTTGTGTCCTCATCATCTTTTTCCATGACGACACTGATAGCCAGTGGAAGGTTCATTCCGCCGATGATGGTGGTGTTTGCAAGAAGTCCGGCCTCAGCAATCACGTTTGCTGCATTTGTCAGTGGTGATCCGCCAACGATATCAGCAAGCACGATGATCTCATCCTCCGCCGTGATATGCGCGATTACCTTTTTCACATTCTCAGCATATTCGTCTGCGCCCATTCCATTTTCCAGATTCACATGAAGGATGTCTTCGCGATCTCCGCCTGTGAACATCTTCAGCGTATCGTGAAAACCGGGAGCAAACTGTCCATGACTAACCAACAATACGTACTTCATTAAATTCACCTCTCTTTCTTATTTCCTTTGAAGTTGAGATAAGTATAAAAAAAAGTGATGTCTGTGAAAGTTCACAAACATCACTCGTTTTTGAGAGTTTTGTCACCTTTTGGATGACATTTGTCATTTTTATTTTTACGGACGCAGGCAGATATATTATCTTCTCCGGGGACCGCTCGCGCTTAGGTCTCGGCTACCGCCTCGGTCCGTGCTTCTGCTTCGCAGAGTCGTCCACCGGACGACCGCACCCTCGTAGTTCAGCCTTCGCCTTTGGCTCGGCCTTCTGCTCCGGGTTTAGCTGCTTGCATTGCTGCTCATTTCGGAGATCTGCTGGTTCAGGTCACGATTGTGGATGAGGAGGTTGGCGTGTATGTTCAGGTCACTGTCCAGGATTTCCCGGACTGCTTTGTCGACCATATTTACTGCTTCGCTATAGTTTCTGAAATGTGGGGTTACAACTGCCTTTTCAATCGCATTGCTAAGCATGTTTATGTTCAGGTTTTCTCCGCCGATCAGTTCCTTTAATGTCCGGTTATTCTGTGTGACCTCTTTTAAAACAGATAAGCCATCCGAATAATCGAATATCTCGTTTTGAATTTCTTCATTACAGGTCAGGGTCTTCATGAATTCCCATGCCAGTTCTTTGTGGTCACTTTTAGCATTCATGCCCAGAAGCAGGGTGTCCAGTGATGATATATTGCTGCCGCTGCTGCCTGCAGGCATAGGTAGACAGCCCCATTCAAAACCGGAATATTTTTTGATACTCAGAGGATAGGGTTTATAGGCCTTAAACTGTGAGAAGGACATGGGTTGGAATACGACATTTCCCTGATCAAAATCTTTCTCGCTGCTGACAGCCTCCTGGTTAAGGTTTTCAAGCTTCTCCAGGAAATCTACAGCCTCCTCTACCTTTTCACCTGACAAATTACATTTCGTTCCCTGGTCATTAAATACCTGCACATCATTGGACGCAAAGGCATCCTGCCATCCGTATCCGTAAGAGCCGAACTGATCTATGATGCCATCACCATTGGTATCCTTTGTACATTTCTCACAGATTTTGTAAAAGTCATCCCAGGTCCAGGACTCCTCCGGCATGTCAATATCGTTTTCTTTTAATATTGTGGTATTGACAAACATTAAGGTAGACGCACACTCATAAGGCAGGGCATACTGTTCATTTTTATATTTCCCGTATGCATAGGCAGAATCAAAAAAAGCTTCCGAATCGTAATTTTCATCCCTACTCTCATAGCTTTCCAGATTTTCCAGCGCACCTACCTGTACCAGATTGTTGAAATCATCAGGCAATACCAGAAAAAGGTCCGGCGCATCCCCACTGATCAAGCCTGCGGACAGCCATTCTGTGTAATCATCCTTCATGACACCGCTGACATACTCCACCTTTACACCCGGATGCTCTTCTTCGAAAAGGGCAATGGCATCATCAAGAATCTGATAGGAGTAACCATTTTGCACATCCCAGTAACTATCAGAAAAAAATCCTACAGTAATGGTATTGTCATCGCTTATTTTCCTATAAAGCCCGAAGGAAAATATGCACAAAAGCACCAGCAATGCTGCCCCTGCCCAAAAGAAATAATGATTATATTTTTTCATTTCCTTACTCCCATAAAGGTTTACAATCCCGACCCATAGACAGCCCCAGAGCATGCAAAGAAGGATAGGGACTTTACCTTGTGCCTTATATCTGATTTACCATTCCGGTCTGTACAGCCCAGATGGCCAGCTGTGTACGATCGCGCAGCTGCAATTTGCCCAAAACATTACTAATACCATTGCGCACTGTTCCCTCAGACAAATGCAATTCCGCCGCAATCTCTTTATTTGACATGCCGCGGCCTACCAGGGCAATGATCTGCCGCTCTGATTCCTTCAATTCTTCAACCATAGTTTCTTCCACCTGAATGGTATAGTTACTTTTGGCCATTTTGGAAAAAAGTGCCAGTACCTTGACTGCGATATCTTCATTGAGCATGGCCGTTCCTTTATATACCTTGCGAATGGCAGCAGAAAGCTCTTTTGCGGAAATTCCTTTGAGCAAATAGCCGCTGGCTCCGTATTTCAGAGCGTTAAAGACATACTCATCGTCATCAAAGGTCGTCAGTATGATCACCTTGATCTCACTATAATTTTCTTTGACGATTCTCGTACAATTCACGCCATCCATCTCCGGCATACGAATATCCATAAGGATAATATCAGGACGCTCCTGACGGATAGACCGAATCACCTCTTTACCGTTTTCTACTGCATCGATTACCTCGATGTCCTGCTCCAGGCTAAGAATAATCTGCAGGCTTTGCCTGATCAGTTCCTGATCTTCTGCAATCAATACCTTGATTTTATTCATTCTGATTTTTCTCCCTCATTCAAGTTATTAAGCAAGTATGATTTTAAGGTTTATATGACACTTTTCTGTCATTGTATTTCAAGTCGAACACTTGTGAGACTTGGCGCCGGAGCGTTTATCTCAGTCGTAGATAAACATTCTAACCCAAACGGATGGGAATCTGTGCATCAATGGTAAAGCCATCACTTCCGTCATAAGTAAAGCTTCCCTGCAGCATAGCAATTCTTTCCTGCATATGATGCAGGCCAAATCCTTTTTTCACATCTGCAGCACCGCAGCCATTGTCCTTGATCCTAATATGCAGCATCTGATTTTCTCTGTGAATACCCACCTGTATAAAATCTGCTTTTCCATGCCGAATAGCGTTTGTCACACTTTCCTGCACAATACGATAGATGATATCCTCTTCATCTTCATGAAAGCCCGTCAGATCCGCACTGCAATCATAAATAATATCCGCTCCTGTGGCCTGCCGCATTTCCGCAATACATTGACGGATAGCCGCATCCAGATTCGACTTCTCCAGGGCATCCGGGCGCAATGCATTTACGGAACGTCTGACATCTTTCATACCCTGTCTCGCCACATTTGCAATGGCATTGAGCTGGACTTTGGTGGCTTCGGGCGCAATGTCCATCAACACCAGACAAGCCTCAATACCGGTCACAATGCCGGTCAGCGCATGCCCCAGGGTGTCATGAATCTCTCTGGCCAGACGGTTCCTTTCTCTGGTTTCGGTTGCCTCTTCTACCTTCTGCGCGTAATCTTCCAGCTTCTGGGCATAATCCTCCAGGCGTAGATTTGCAATCATTAAATCTTTATTGGCCCTGTACAGTTTTTTATTCAGATAAAGGATTCTCTCCTTCTCACTCACCTGTTCCCTTACCAGCAGAATGACAAAGCACAAAAACATACCCATATTTAAGGCTTCCACCAGCACCTTTATACCCTCGATCGTATTGACAGCCTGACTTGAATAATAGTTCAGATAAATATCCAGGGAAATGATTGGTATAAATCTGCTGATCGCATCATAATTCATAATCATAGAAAGCAGAATCGCCAGAAATACCGGAACCTTCCAGTTTTCCTTTGGAATCTGCTGCATCACATCTGCGAGAATAACCAGTATAATACCCGTGTAGCTGAATCCCAGCACGTAACACATCCAGACACCGACACCTATCTCCAAGGTCGTTTTTAAGATTAAACTATGGATTGTTTTCACTTCAATACGCATCACCAGAAGCAGAAACAAACTTCCCAGAATGGTTATCAAGGCCACCTGCCAGGAACGCATAGGCAATGTCGGAATCTGATGTAAAAACTCCTGGGCCAATCCATACTGCGCATAACCGGTAATACTTTTGGCGATGAGCCAGGACAAAAATATCATGAATATCAGATTCATATCCTTCATCACGAAAAAGGTATAGCCTCGTATGCGATGCATATCCGCAGCCTCTGCTATATCCCTGGAAATATCATTTTCCGCTTTCTTAGTATTTATATTTTCCATCCGCTTCCCCTTACTGCCATCTGTCAATGCCAAGCTCCAGCACGTTGTCTCCGGTCACCAGGGTCGTTGGCACTCGAATATAGCTATCCGTCTTTTCACCCTCCAATATCTGATAAATCGCATCTGCCGTTTTGCTTCCAATCTTTGTCGGATATTGGGCTGCCGTGGCCACCATCATATTTTCATAGATTAATGCCTTGGCATCCGGCGATGCATCGACACCATAGACCCCTACCTGATCCAACAGTCCCTTTTCTTCCAGTGCCGCCACTACACCAACTGCCGCCAGATCATTCAGGCAAAATACATCATCGAATTCCAATCCGCTTTCCAGCACTTCCTGCATCTTCGGCATGGCAATCTCTGTCTGTCCTTCGCATTCTATCTCAGCCACAATCTCAATACCCGGTGTGTTTTCTATTGCTGTTTTAAAGCCCCGGACACGTTCCACACCGGACATGGCTGTTGATTGTATCATAAGGACAAGCTTCGCCTTCTGATGCGTAAGCGCATAATAGGCACCCACATTTCTTCCGGCTGTATAATTATCGGAGGTAATCGTACAATCTGCCAGCCCCGTCTCTTCCGCATCAGAATCCACCACGATAATGATGATCCCCTGCTCTTTCAATTCTCGCAGCAAAGGACAAATGGTCTCTGAATTTACCGGCGTTACGACCAGCACGTCAATTCCATGCTCTACCATCTCCCGGATCTGCTCTTCCTGGCGTTCTTCATTAAGTCCCGGATCCCTTATTACATAGCGATCACCCTCTGCTTCAATCCTGGCGATAATTTCCTGACTGACAATGGAATAAAATTCATTATTCATGGTCATATAACTCATACCGATTTCGATGGTATTTTCTTTCTGTTCTCCGGAAAGATCACACATGACCAGGAAATAATATCCTGCCCCAAGGCAAAGCAGATTAATTGCAATTACCAAAAGCAGACTGATTATTTTCTTCTTTCCTTCGTCTATTTTCATTTGTCCGTATTCCTTCTCGCATGATAGGTAAAATATTCCTTTTTAATTATACTGAATGAGGACTTTTTACAATAGTGACAATTGTCACTTTTTCAGACTCTGCGAAATTAGTGTATAAGAAAGACCGCCAATCGTGGGTCAAACGATTGGCGGTCTTGTAAATTCTTTATTGATTGATCTATTACTGCATTTTTGCAACAGCTTTGCTCAGACGAGATACTTTTCTGGATGCGTTGTTTTTATGATAAATGCCTTTTGTGCAAGCTTTGTCGATTGTAGCGATTGTATCTTTCAGTACAACTTCAGCTGCTGCTTTATCACCTGCATCTACTGCTGCCTGAAGTTTCTTCATAGCTGTTTTTACTTCAGAACGGATAGATTTATTTCTTGCTGCTCTTTTGTTGCTTACCAGGATTCTCTTCTTAGCGGATTTAATATTAGCCACTTGATTACCTCCAAATGAATTATTAAATTATTTTTTATCGAATTTTAATCATGAATCGGTTTTTCAGGGGAGACACGAAAATCCCTTCAAACACACTTGCTTAGGATATAACATTTACCCATAATTGTCAAGAGGTTAACCCCTACATTGCCAAAATTAACCTTCATTTTCTATTCCGGCTTACATGACCTTTCATAATCTCACGGCAGAATATGCATTCTGCGCAGGGCACAGGCGATTCCGTCATGGTTATTATCCTCTGTCTGACATGCAAACTGCGCTTTCATTTCTGCCGGTGCGTTTCCCATTAAAACCGGAACCCCCACCGTCTGCAGCATTTCCATATCATTGAAATTATCTCCAAAGGCTATACATTCTCCGACCGGCTCTCCCAGTATACGGCAAAGCTCTTCCACTGCAATTCCTTTGGTTACACCACTTTCCATGATTTCCAGCAACACATCCGAGGATTTTGCAATGGATAAACCCGGAAACCTTTCTTTTAAAGCTGCTTCTATCTCCAGAATTTTTCCCGGCTGGCACATACAGAGAATCTTATGAACCACTTCTCCCGCCTGCAAGGATGCTAGGCCTCCTTGTGATGCCAGGGCATGTACGATACGCTCCTCATTTCGTACGCGCGGATCCGCCTTGTCTTTTACAAGCCATCGGTCATTGGAATAAACATTCCAGCTGCAGTCCATTTTTTCGTTTTCGATATATGCAATCACCTCAGCCGCTATTGTCGCCGGCATTCCCTTCGAATATAAAGTCTTTCTCTTCTCGTCCAAAATCAGACCGCCGCTATAAGAAATAATGTAACAGTTGAAATCATTTTCCTTTAAAATAGGATAGATGCCGGATGGGCTTCTGGCGGATACAATGACAAAGGAAATATCTTTTTTCTGTAATTCCTGAATAGCTTCCTTTGTGCTGTCTAATAATCTCTTCCGGTCATCCAGAAGGGTACCGTCTACATCACTGAAAATAATCATCTTTATCTCCTTTTTTCATAAATCTTTCGTTACACCAGGTCATTATAGCTCATAAGATAATGTCCCCTCTTAAGAAATATGCTCTGCAAGGGGCGCGGTGCTTAGTTCCGCGTATGTATGATACCTACTATATAAAGATAAATTCTTTCCGGAGACAAGTGATAAATGTCAGTCTTTTTATCTGCTGTACTTCATGATCATCAGTTCCACGCTGAGCCGGTCATTCAACCGGCCGGTCTTCACATCCTCCTCAGCCCGGACGAAATCCTCCACTGCCGAGAGCAGCTCGTTTTCCTTATAACGTCGCAGGATGGAACCTGACTTGCGGATGACAAAGGATGGAATACCGATTCTCGTGGCGATTTCCTGATTCGGGATACCTTCATTCTGCATTCCCTTCATCAAAAAAAGCTGATTGAACTGCCTTGCCAGCAGGAAAAGAATACGAAGCGGCGGCTCCTTCAGGGCCAGCAGTTCATAGTACATCTTTAAGGCATCTTCCTGTCTGCGTTCGGCAACCGCTGTAACCATTTCAAAGATATGACTTGTAATCTGCGGTGTGCAGATTGCCTCTATATCCTCTCTGCTGATGACATCCTTTCCCATGGTATAACAGTTGAGCTTTTCCAGTTCCTGACTGATCAGGCTCATATCCGTCCCGGTCATGGAAAGAAAAAGCTGCATATTATTGCGGGTAATATTTTTTCCCTCTTTTTTCAATACGCCCAGCACCCAGCGCGTCAAAAGCTCTTCTGTCTGGGTTTCGAAATTGACCGCATATCCATTCTTTGCAATGGCTTTATAAAGCTTTCCTCGTTTATCTACCGCCTCATCCGCTATGATAATATATAAATAGGAGGGTAGTTTTTTCACATATTCTGCCAGTGCCTCACACTTCTGTTTACAGATTCCCGTGCCATCCAGCAGAATAACACGCCGCTCGGCAAAAAAAGGCATGGTTTCACCGGTCGCAATGATGGCGTTTTCGTCCTGGTTTCCCCCGCTGTAAAGCGTATAGTTCATACTGTTCTCCTCTGCACCGAGGGCGTCCAGCAATTTCTTCTTATATTGATTCCGCAGATAAGCTTCCTCGCCATACAGAAGATAAATATGCTCAAATGTTTTATTTTTTATATCTTCATTAATTTTTTTCATGCTTTATTTCCGTCTGACCCATACCTGCTGTTCTCTGCTTCTTCTCTCTTCCTCCGGCATTTCTGCTTTCTTTGCCGCAGGCTTACCTAATAAGCCTGTTCTCACCTGTGCTTTAGGCTCAGCTTTCGCTTCCGCTTTTTCCGCAAGCCTTGCCGCCTTATCCCGGTCCATGCTTAAAAACCGTTTCTTTAATCGTCTTTTCCGCAGTTTCGATTTTCTGCCGCTGATTTTCCCCCGTGCTGTGCTGCCATTTTTGCCGGAGGCTCTTAAAATGCCTCTGCTATTATCAGCTTCTGACGCACTTAATTCCATTGCAATCTCTGTTTTTGTATTGGCCTGCACTAAATTTTCCCGGCGCATCCAGCGCACCTGCTGTACCTTCATCTCGAAAGCATCGATATTTTTCTCTAATACGGCATTCTTTGGCCGCAGGGTATGCAGTGCCTCCTTGCCGGTCTGCATGAGCTGCTGCTGATTATAAATCCTCCGGCTGTTGCGCACCACCGGCCGCACACCCACAGGCAAATATAAGGTGGACTGTCCCCTCTTGGCATAAACTACCGCCAGCAATAGATTGGCCAGCTCTTCATCTCCGTGCAAAATATATAGATTTTCCCGCAGCTCCCTGCCATGCATCAGACGATAGGGCACGTTGGCGTCCGGCAGATCTATGCCGAAGGCTTTTCTCACTACCTGCCGCTCCATTTCCTCCACCGGCATTCTGCCGGGCTGTCCTTTGCGGAATCCCATGACAGCACAAAAGACCTTTCTGTTATTCCAGAAAGGTTCAAAATCTCTCGCCATGGTCTGGCGGTCACTGTTCACTTGAAAAATATACTCTGCCCGGCAGGAGAGCGCATAGCGATATCCCATACAAATGGCGCTGCCCTGCCCTCCATGGGGCTTGCGCAGGCAGGTCACCATCTGATGACGTTCCCTAAACTTTTCTACAATAGACACGGTGCGATCTGTGCTGCCATCATCGACCACCACTAAACGGGATGATCCGCCGCCATGATGACGACGGATCACCGGATACCATTCTTCCAAAACCTGCAGAATGTTTTTTTCTTCATTATATGCGGGAATGATCATGAAAAGATTATCCATTCGTCAATCCTTATGATATTTTTCCAACACTGTCTCATTAACATAGATTGCTTTTAATTCGCCGAGACGTTTATAATGTGCCTGCTGTCCATGCGCTGCCAAAGCCTCTGCATCGGCCCACTGTTCCAGAAGGATCAGATCATCCGGATTACTCTGGGAATCAGCATACTCATAGCGCAGATTTCCTTTCTCTGCAGCACACATTTTGTCAATTCCTTCTGCGCGGACAGCAGCCACAAATGCCTCTCGCTGTCCTTTTTTACAATGATATGTGACGATCAAAGCTTCCATAGCCTTCCCTCCTCGCTTTATTTCTCCACGTTATTGATGACATTTTTCAGATAAGCTGCATACATTTCCGGATTGGAATACATAAAGCCTGCGTGCTCAAAGCCCCAAAGATCTCTGTAATCAGCCACCGGATACAATTTTTTCAGGCGTTTTTTGGATTTCTTTGCCACATCATTCTTTGCATAGAAGAATACCATGCGACGCTGTGTCACCTGATCAAAGTCCGGCATTGTACAATTGAAACATGTATCTGTAATATTTCTGACGGTTACCGGTGATACGTATCTGGCTGTGTCTACAAAGTTTGTAATGATCTTTGTATTTACAGCGGAATTGCTGGAGATCATCAGCTTTACTCTGTTATCATTCATCACGGAAACATAGGCTTTTCCTTTGTCTTTTCCATAGCACATATTCACATAGCGCTGTGCTTTTTTACGCATTTTTTCCAGGGCCTGTGTTCTGGTCTTAAAGAACATGCCGCTGTCATAGAAATAATGATTGATCGGAATATCAGAAATACGTGCCAGCTCCATCGCTACAGCTGCGCCAAGGTCAACACCCTGTACCAGAGCAACTTCCCTGATATTTTTCTTTTTCAGATAACGAAGGATCTTCAGTGCCTCACGCTCTTTGGAAATGAAATGCCGTGAGCCTTTATAATGTCCGTCCAGTGTCGGTACGATGACATAGTAATCCTTTTTCAAATATTCTGCGACCGGAAGTACTGACTTTTCGTTGTTATACATTCCATGAATCAAAACAACAACCGGTTTTCCTTTTTTTCCTATCACATTAAAAATCATGATTCCACCTCCCTGTGAATATCTGCTTCTGCTAATCTCTGGTATAACATATCCCGTTTCTGTACGGATGCAGCGGCTTTTCCCTCACTGTAATCATAAAATCCTGATCCGTTCTTTACACCATAATTTCCCTTTTCTACGATATCCGCAAACAAGCCTTCCGGTGACTGCGCGGCGCTCAGATCCGGATACAAATATTTCGAAATACTATAGAAAATATCCAGTCCTCCCTGGTCACAAACCTCAAATGGTCCCAGACAGGCATAACGGAAACCAAGTCCGTACTTCATCGCTCGGTCAATATCCTCGAAATCACCAATGCCCTCTTCTTTCATATAAATACATTCTCTGAGAATGGCCAGCTGGATACGATTCGCGATAAAGCCCGGTACATCCTTCTTCACACGGATCGGTTTCTTTCCGATGGCCTCTGCAAGCGCATATACCGCATCTACCGCTGACTCTTCCGTATGTCCACCGGCAATGACCTCGATCAAAGGGATCAGGTGTGGTGGATTAAACCAGTGGAAACCGACAAATCGCTCCGGCTTTACGACAGCTTCTGCAAGCGCCGTTATAGAAAGCCCGGAGGTATTGGTGGTGATCAGTGCATCCTCCTTCATCAGCGGAGATGCCTTCCGATAGAACGCCTGCTTGATCTCCAAATTCTCCGCAATATTCTCGATCAGAATATCACTATCTGCGAAATCCTCCCAGGCCAGTGTCAAACGGATTCGATCCAGCAGGACTCTGCCGCTTTCGGCACTGCATTTTCCGTTTTTTTCATCCTGCATTACGATATCTTCCAAACGCTTCTGCGCCCGGTCCAGTGTCTCCTGATGACGTCCATGCAATACGACGCTGTAACCGTTTTCGGCAAAAATCTTCGCCATAGATGTACCCATGGTACCCGCGCCTTCAATCAAAATTTTCCGAATATTTTCTGCTTTCATGGATATCCCCCGGATCAATATTTCGAATATGACCTATTCTTTCTGTATTATAACAAATATCCTGCGTATAGTCTAACCTCTTTTATAATTCACGCTCCGTCAGCTCAAGTGCGGCGGCAATGACTGCATCCATATCATAATATTTATATTCGCCCAGACGACCGCCAAAGATGACATTGCTCTCCCGGGCTGCGCGCTCCTTATAAGCTCCATAGAGCTTTCCGTTTTTCTCGTCATTCACCGGGTAATAAGGCTCATCGCCCGGCTTCCACTCAGAGCTGTACTCACGGCTGATCACTGTCTTCGGAAGGTCATTTCCCTCACTATCCTTACCAAATTCGAACCATTTATGCTCAATGATTCTGGTCCAGGGTGTCTCGGCATCTGTATAATTCACTGCCGCATTGCCCTGGAAATTCGGCTTATCTAAAAGTTCGTTCTCAAAGCGGACAGAACGATACTCCAGATAGCCCAGCTCGTAGCCGAAATAGGCATCGATAGGACCGGTATAGACTACCTTCTCTGCCAACGCATCGAATTTCTCTTTTTCTGCCAGATAATCTGTCTCCAGCAATGTTTCTGCGCCGGAAAGCATATTTGCCACCATGGCTGTATAACCGCCGATCGGAATACCCTGGTAAAGGGCATTGAAATAATTATTATCAAAGGTCAGCCGCACCGGAAGACGTTTGATGATGAAGGATGGCAGATCTGTGCATTTCCGTCCCCACTGTTTTTCCGTATAGCCTTTCACCAATTTCTCATAAATATCCGTTCCGACCAGCGAAATCGCCTGTTCTTCCAGATTTTTCGGCTCAGTAATGCCGGCAGCTTTCTTCTGCTCCTCAATCTTTGCAGCTGCCTCTTCCGGTGTAATGACACCCCACATTTTATTGAAGGTATACATATTAAAGGGAAGTGAATATAACTCCCCTTTATAATTGGCTACCGGAGAGTTGGTGAAACGATTAAACTCTGCAAATTTTGTCACATAATCCCATACTTTTTTATTATTGGTATGAAAAATATGGGCGCCGTATTTGTGTACATGAATTCCTTCTATCGTTTCCGTATATACATTTCCCGCAATCTGCGGCCTCTTATCGATGACCAGCACTTTTTTTCCGGCATCCATCGCTTCTCTGGCAAAAACCGCTCCGTAAAGGCCGGCGCCTACGATCAGATAATCATATTTTTTCATCTTCTACACCTCTAAATCTTTTCATGATAATAGAGCTGTTGCATTATACATCATTTTAAATAAATATAGAAACAAATACCGATTTATTTCTATGCTTTATTCACTGAAAGTATTATGCAACAGCTCCCCTTTGCCTTATTCTTTATTCAGCCTTTCTCTGAGTACTTCCATGTAATATTTTGCGCTATATAATTCATTATCACTAAAGCATTCTGCGCTTTTGCGCTGATTGCCGCCTCCCAGGCAAAGTGCCTCCATTCCCGGCAGCAAACGCCGGATGGATCCCGGAAGTTCTTCCTCATGGATCGCCAGCTGCTTGGTCAGCTCTAAAAACTGATCTTTCAGTATATCCTGTGCCGGCGGCAGGATAGCATGCTCCTGCGCATCGTCTGCCTTTGGCTGCACTTCATCTGCCTTCGCCTGCATCTCATCCGCCTTCGGCTGCATCTCATCTACCTTCGGCATACAAGCCTCAAGTGCAGAATAGAGCAGCTGCCTTAATTCTGCCGTAAGCTCCACCTGATCATCTTTGGTCACTGCACGTTTTTCCACAGGCTCTTCCCTGCACTGCTTCACCGGCATTCCAAAGCGCGTCTCTTCTGTTTTTCCGATCATCATCTCGCGCATACGCAGACGCTCTGACGCTGCGTCCATCCGCCGTGTTTCTGCGATTCTTTTCTGCGCATGCAGATGCATCCATTGTACGATCACCAAAAGGATGCTGCATACAACCAATGCTCCCAGCAAACAACTGATAATGATATTAAATACCAACTGCATTTAGAACCTCCTGTCAAAGGCAAGTCTCTGTTTCGATTTCTATGAATCATTTTCTGTCAGCTATACTTTTGTTTTACATTCATCCGATCTTCGTCATACCTGCCAGCAGATTATCATTGGCACGAACCCATCCCATTGAGTTTTCTGCTTTCACGAAATAGAACTGACTTTCACCGGATGCCTCTGTAAGTGTGGTATAAGCCGTAACCGTCACCGGAGAACCTGCAGAAATCATTGCGATCTGATTTCCATTCGGCGCATCGAAGAGCTGTGTGGAAATGGCCATGCTTCCCTCGATTTCCGGAACGAAAGCGTCATCATTCATTGTTGCATACTGATTTTCTGTTGAAAGGACAATGCCGCCGCCGAAATTAAATAATCCGATCTGTGGTGATTTGTCCTCATAAATTTTCAGGTCGCCGATGTAATTCCGGCACTGGTATGCGAAATAATACTGTTCATTAAGCATACTGTCTCCATACCTGTAGGTGGTAAATCCGCCTTTGCCATCCAGGGATGCCAGTGAAAGACCACCGCCGCCGGCAAGTACAGAACCCACTGTAATGACCGTCTGATCATCATATGCAAACAAATATACATTTGTGTTCATGTCATCAATGCCGGCAATAACGATCACATTTTTATAATGATCATTGGCATTCAGATCCACTGCAAAGGCAGCCAGAGACGTCGCCGTCAGATCCTGTACCAGTGTGGAATTTCCATCTACACCAACCATGATATAGCCATAGGTTCCATCCGCATTCTGTTCCGTCTTCACCATGACCAGATTGCTGTTTTCATCGGAAGAGGCTTCTGTCTCTTCATTGATGGGAAGCTCCTTTACTTCCACTGCAGTATTCTCCTCTGCCGGACAATACCAGGCGATTCCCTGATCTTCCCAGCCGGCATTCAGATACTGTGTAATTTCATCGGCATCGGCAGAATAGTAATATGCCCCACTACCGGCATAAGGATTATATTGACGATACATGGGTTTTCCCTGCGCATCATCCGAATACCAGCAAATACCTTCATCCATCCAACCCTCAGCCGTCAGCTGTGCCACCTCTTCCTGATTCATCGTATAGTAATGCTCGTAGCTGGTCTGGTTCAATAATCTGTAAACCGGTGTGGCGGATGTAACAGGCGCAGCCCAAGCTGTTCCCTGCATTTCCCAATCATCTGTTTCCATGTATGCATCAATCTCGACCTGATTACCGCTGAAGAAGGTCTCACCGGTAGCCGTGTTATACATTTTATAAATCGGCTGTGTATCAGATTCATAAGTAATTGATTCGGTATCCAGGGTAGAAGCCGTAACCACAGATACATCTGCAATATCTAACTTCTCATTTTCACTTTTATTCGAGAACGGCGTATTTTCCAGCAGATTCAAATGAATTCCCTTCGCCTCCAGGAATGAACTTACTTTAGACGAAGTCAGAATCAGATAGCCTGCCAGACCTATGATAGCGATCAAAACTATGATGCTCAGCATTGTGATCAATACGTTTAAAAATCCCCCGCTCTGCTTTTTATTTGGCTTGCTGACCGGCTCCTCATTTGTCTGCCGGATATTTTCTTCCTGTCCATGATCCTCTTTGCTCATGAAATCCTTCTCCTTTACAGTCTTGATTAATTAAAAGCGACTTTCACTACTTTCAGCTTGCATTATAAAGCAGTATAACCCGCTACATTTTAGCATAGAAAACACTTTATGACAATCTCTTTCGAAGCTGAGGGAGCTGAGGCTTTGTAGCCTGGCGGGATGCTTCAGTATGCGTAAGAAATGTCCGGTGGACACTTCTGTAGCTGCGAAGTGAAGCCAGGCGTCGTATCATAAATACGTGAAGGTAAGCGCGTACGTAGCGCTTGCATAGAAGTTTTTTATAGAGCGAAGGTGGATTTCCCTCTGCAGCGCCTTATCTTATATGCCCGAACAATTTCATGAAGATCTGTATGTCTCAATCCGGTATGTGCTTCCATCACTAAAGACAGTGATCGCGCCGCAATCTTTGGTCACATAAATGTCTGCTCCTGCATTTTCTATCCGTTCAAGCAATTCCTGATGCGGATGTCCGTAATCACTGTGGAGAGGGGCAGAAATCAGGGCCTCCTCCGGCTTTGTTTTTTCCAGAAAGCTTTCCGATGTCGAATTCTTAGAGCCATGATGTGCCACCTTCAGAATATCCACATCCTCCGCCAGTTTCTCAACTGCTTCTTCGCCTGCGCCTTCCAGATCCCCCGTCAGCAGCGCTGAGAAATGGCCATAATCCACCTGTAATACCAAAGAGGCCTCGTTTCCCTCCAACGCCGTCTCCGCCTCCGGAAACAATACAGTTACAGACATTATTTCCTTTTGCCGATTCTTTGTGGCTGCCCCTTCCTTCCGGGTATTTTCGCGCTCTGCATCTACCCCCTCTATATCTGTATTTGCCGTCCCATTTATATCTATATTTGCCATCCCATTTATATTCGTATTCACCGCTTTATTTATTTCTTTCTTCGCCGGCATATTCGCATCTGCCGTCAAAAGCGCTTCCCCGCTATAAATAGTATCTCCGGCGCAAAGATAGCGCACCGCAATTCCTGCTGCCTTTGCCTCTTTTGCCAGCCGGATTCCGTCAGCATCCTCTTTCATCCAGGCAGGCATCATGAAACAGGACACTGAAAGCCTTGTTTCTCGCTTCTCAATCGCCTGCAGGATTTCTTCTATGCCATTGTAATGATCGCTATCCGCATGCGTCAGGATCATTCCCTGCAGATGGGAAATGCCCTGCTGCTGCAGATAGGGCAGGATTCGATACTTCCCCACCTTGCTCTCACTGCTGCTGCCGCCATCCAACAGCCATACATTATCTTTATTTCGCAAAAGGAGCGCATCTCCCTGACCTACAGATAGCATGGTCATGGAGAATGAAACAGACGGACGCCAAAAGAGCAGGCCGCCTCCGATCAAAAGTAGCAGGCCCGGAAGGCAAATCCATCTCTTTTTTCTCTGCTGCTCTCTTCCTCTGATAAAACGCCGCAAAATCCCCACTGCAATACAAAGCGTGGCATAATAGATCAGCATTTGCCATAGAGCCGGCTGTCCCGCAGTCCAAACAGCAAAAGGAACTTCTCTCATCACTGACGTCACCTTTTCAAAAAGCCCCAGTAAAAGCTCCGCCGGCCAAAGCAGTATCCGCGCCAGATACCATAAAAGCCGCACCCCGCCGGAAGCTTCCACCAGACATAGTCCCAGAGCGCCGATCATACCACTTACCAGCAGCAGTCCGGCCAGCGGCAGCAGTAAAAGATTGGAAAATATGCCAAGCACCGGAATTTCATAAAAATAAAATGCCACCAGCGGAATCGTCGTCACAGATATGGCAAGATAAGAAAAGATTGCCTGCAAGCCTCTCTCCAGCAAACGTTTTTTTCTGCTTCCCTTTCTCCAGAAGTCTGCCGGAATGATCTGATTTAACAAAGGATAAACTACTGCTGCCCCCAGCACCGCGGCAAAGGACATCTGAAAGCCTGCATAAAATAAAAGATTGGGATTCTCCAACAGCATCCAGATGCCGGCAAAGGCCAGGGCAGAAAGAATATCATAACTGCGCTTTGTCACTCGGGCACCCATCATCACTGCAAACATGATCATGGCCCGCAGCGCCGAGGATGGACTTCCCACAAAGAGGCAATAAAAAATCATAATAGCCGAGGCCATCGGCGCCGCCAGGATCACTGGAAGGCCCAAATACTGCAAGGCCATAAAAAAAGCGCTGCCAAGCAAAGAGACATGCAGACCTGATATGGCCAGTATATGTGTCAGCCCGCCTGCCCGGAAGTTAATCTTGCTGTCCTCCTGCAGGCTTTCCCTGTCTCCCAGCAGCATGCAGGCCAGCAGGCCTGCCGCGCGTTCTCCCATTACTTTCTGCAGATCCTCCGCCAAAGCCTCTCGACCACAGGTCATCTTTTCTAACAGACGGTACTTTACTCCGGAAAGGACAGAATCTATTCCTTTTCCTGTATTCGTACTTGCCGGCTCAGTTGCGCCGTCAGCCCATATGGAATAAAAAATTTTCTGCGATGCATAATAGCTTTTCTGATCGAATTGTCCGGGATTTTCCGCTGATGTGATCTGTTCCGGATCACCGAAGATCTGCAGCCTGCTGCCGATCACAAATTCCGTTCCCTTCTCCATGGTCACCAGTATCCGACCCGGTTCGCAGATATTTTCACTCTCACCTTGCTCTGCCGACTTATTTTGCTTTACATTTTCACTCTGATTTAAGATCGTATTTTGATTTACTATCTTTTTTAAACTCAGAGTCTCATTCACATCCGGATTTTTGTCTTGATTTCGATATTTATACTGACTTAGACTTTTATTCTGACTTAGACTTTTATTCTGACTTAGACTTTTATTCTGACTTAAACTTTTTTGCAGATATGAATTTATGATTTGATCTATGCATTTTTTCTGCTTTCTGTCCGTTTGGAGATTTGACTCTAAATAAGCGCTTAGATCTGTCTTATCTGCGGAAACTACATCCGCCTGCTGATTCCTTTTCTTTTCTGAAATGATTACATCCTGCAGCACAAATTGCACCGCATTCGCTGTCTGTTTTCTGGATATGACCGTCCCGCTGACATACAGATTTTTTTCGTCATCGATCAGCTGCTCCATTTCTGTAGAAATAATGGGAAGGCCGAAGATCGGCATTCCCATCCATTTCATCAGACTAAGCAGGCAGACCAGCAGGATACATAGCAGACACAGCGGTCTTTTCCTAATGATTCCAACCACCTTCTTTTCTGATTATATTATCGTTCCGCCACCAGTGAAAAATCTTTCTCATATAAATGATTCAGTGACATGCTTCCTGCGTAGGTTCCGTTCGTATTTCCATCAATGGAAAACTGCACCTGTTTCACCTTACAGTTTTCAGCCAGTGTATTCACGATGGCATAAATCTGAATATTCTCCTTCGCATTAATACTGGTAACTGTACCACTATTGCTTGCCAGGTTCACATAGCAAATATCATCCTGCCGCAATACACTGATCAGCTTCGTTTCCGGCACTGCAATAGGATAGTGGGAGGAATCCTCCGGACCTGTGATCAGTTCCGAAACAATGGCTTTTTCCAGGGAAGAATTGCTGTTATAGTAAATCTTTCTTCCCTCACGTACAAGAGCGGTTCCTGTTTCATCCGCAAAATACAGGGTTGCATACTCTGACTGATAGGAATTGATATCTTCACCTGCACTCTGCACAAAGCTGCCCGGCTTTAAGGGACCCACTTCTTCCCCGTCACTGTTTTTTAAGGGACTGCCATTGACCAGAAACTGCACACTATCCACGCCCGGCATCTGTGAAAAGGTCTTCACCATACCCACACGTGCCATGATTTCACGGCTTTTTTCCATTGCGGCATATTCCTTGCTCAAAGATACAGATAACTCTCCGTCATCGATCTGAATATCCTCGATTTTTACATTGGAAGGAAGCAATGCCTCTTTCTTTTTCGCATCCTTTCCTTCTGTCTGTTTGGTCACTACATTCTGCAGCTTCTGCAGCAGAGCCTCCTGGTCATCCTTTTCCAAGTCCAGCCTTTCCTCCAGCAGAGAATCATCCTTCACTGAAATATAATAGGCATAATAGGTCTGCTCATCTGCATCACTCTTATTTCCGATACCGAAAAGGTGATCCGGCAGACCGCAGCCGGATAAGCAGATTGCAAAAGCCAGCATTACAGCAGGAAGAAAAGCAAAGAAACCGTGGCTTCGCTTTTTTTCATGCATAAATAAATTTTTCAAACTTTTCAAAACAGCCTCCCTTACGAAATATATACCAACGGCAATCTGATGGAGAAGGTTGTTCCCTCATTTGGTTTGCTGTATACACGAATCGCACCGCGGTGCATAACGATTGCATTTCTGGTAATGGCCAGGCCCAGACCCGTTCCGCCGATTTCTCTGGAATGGCTCTTATCCACACGATAAAATCGCTCAAAAATATGATCCTGCGCCTCTTCCGGGATACCGATACCTGAATCCGCGATCGTGACATAGAAATACTTCTGGTCTGCATTCAGGGAAATACGCACCCAGCCACCTTCCGGATTATTATACTTGATCGCATTCTCGATGATATTGGACAAGGCAAGCGCAATTTTCGTCTGGTCAATCTCCGCATTGACCGGGCGGAAGCTATCCAGGATCAAATGTACATTCTTCAGGTCCGCGATTGGCTTCAAACGCTTGATCAGCATTTCCAGCAGGTCATTGATATTCACCGTTTCAATATTCAGATTTTCTGCTTTACGGTCCAGCTTTACCAGGGACAAAAGGTCCGTAATGATCGAATTTTCCCTGTCGATCTCCTGGGAAATATCCTGCATAAATTCCTGATACTGCTCCACCGGCAGATCCGGCATGGAATTCAATGCATCCGCCAGAACCTTCATGGAAGCCAATGGCGTTTTCAGCTCATGGCTGACATTGGAAACAAACTCTTCCCTGGATTCATCCAGGGTACGAATGCGCTTCATCATACGGTTAAAGGCATCGGTGATCAGCTCAGTCTCCAGATAATCCGGCACAGAAATATCCTCTTCCAGATAACCTTCTGTAATTTCATCAATAGAATCCGTGATTTTCTGCAATGGTTTCACCAGCACACCGGACATGATATAGCCGATCAAAAGGATCAAAGCAATCATAATAAAGAGCAAAATGATTCCCCGACGCTGGAGATAGCCCTGCATCAGATCGATCTCTGTCGTGGAAACACTGATCAGCAAAACACCGGTAACTTCCGCATCCTTATCCGAAGGATCACTGATACCCACGGCCAGCTCTATATAGCTGTTCTCCGCATCATAATTGTGACTTTCCTCTCCCTCAAAGCACTTGATCACCATATCAGAAACCATATATTTGCCGGTATCCTGATGGAAGGTATCATGCACGATCTCATAATCACTATTAATGACCAATGCTCTGCCGCCGTATATATTTGTCAGAATGCCCAGCTCACCGTTGACCACCTCATTATCCGGATCATCCAGATAGCCCTCCTGGTCCAGCTGATCACAAATAATATCACACTGGTTCTGTACAACCGCTATACGCTGCTCCAGAGAACGTTTAAACTGACTGTGCAGCAATACCGTCTCGATGAGAATCGTAGGCACGATTCCTATGAAAAAGAGAAGCATCATGATACGGAATCTGATGCTTCGGAAAAATTTGATTTTAAATATAGATTTAAGCCTGGAAATAATAACCAACTCCCCACTTTGTATGTACGAACTTCGGATCACTTGGATTCTTCTCAATCTTCTCACGAAGTCGTCTGATATGCACATCTACAGTTCTTACATCGCCGGGATACTCATATCCCCAGATAATATTCAGCAGATTTTCACGGCTGTATACTTTATTCGGATTAAATACCAGAAGGCTGATCAGATCAAACTCCTTCGCTGTCAGATTTACTTCTTTACCGCTGACAAATACTCTCCTGCTATCGACATCCAGACGCAGTTCACCCACTTCTACAACCTTGGAACGGCTGGTCTCTTCCTCCGTCTTACTGGTTCTGCGGATAATGGCCTTAATACGTGCCTTCACCTCCAGGATGTTAAAAGGCTTTGTGATATAATCATCGGCACCGTATTCCAGTCCCATGATCTTATCCATATCCTCGCCCTTGGCTGTCAGCATAATGATCGGCACCTGTGAAAACTCACGGATCTGCTGGCAAACCTCCAGACCATTCAGCTTCGGCAGCATGATATCCAGCAAAATAATATCATATGTATTCTCTCTCGCCATGGAAAGCGCTTCTTCACCGTCGAAGGCACTATCCACCTTCATGCCCTCCTGCTCCAGTGAAAAACGAATTCCTTTTACGATCAACTTTTCATCATCAACCACAAGTACTCTTCTCGCCATGATTTTCTCCCCTGATTTCTCATCTATCTAAAAATATATTTTATTATTTCTCATGTCACACAGCCGCATCATAATCCGTGGTGATTGCAAACGGAAGTTAGGAATCATGTCCGTTTTCTATGATACAATTCCCGCTCAGACCGTAATCTGATCTTTGATCTTTGCAAAGGATTTTTCTCCGATGCCGGACACATTGGTAATCTCCTGAATGTCAGAAAATGCTCCGTGCTCATTCCTGTAGGCTATGATATCCGCTGCCCGGGATTCGCCGATCCCGCTGAGCGTCATCAATTCTTCTACGGTCGCTGTGTTTATATTTACCTTTCCGGACGTATCCTGTCCGGAATTTTCCGAGGCCGTGCCGGTGCTTGTCCCCTTTCCGCCGGAAATGGAAGCCGCTTCGCCGCCGGCAACTTCCTCACTGGTGTAAACCGTGATCTGCATGCCATCCTCCAGCCATTCCGCCAGATTCAGACTGCGCGTTTCCGCATCCTCCCTTAAACCGCCTGCCGCATCGATCGCCGCAAAAACCCGACTATTCTCCGGCAACTGATAGACGCCCGGCGCGTTCACTGCGCCACAGACATAGACATAAATCTGCGCCTCCGCAGATGCTTTCGTCTCTGCATCTCCATCCTTTGATCCCACAGGGCCGCTTCCTGCCGTCACATTTGTATCCGGGTAATCCATGCCGCTGCTATCCGTCTTTACCTCTTCCTTCAAAGCTCCTGCGGCATTCCCGGTCTCATACACAGAAACTGCCGATAATCCATCCGTCTGTTGCAAAAAATAAGCTGCGCCACTACTGCCACAGCCGGCATTGAACATCCCAAACACTATTATTATCATGCAAAACAGTAAATTTTGCATTAAAAACTTTAATTTTTTTTCCACTTGTTCTACCTCACCTGTTCATTTTCCACCGGCACACCTCCCCTGCGCAAAGCTGCGGAAGAGAACTTGCACCAGATAAAAAAGCGGCATATACGCCTGCAAGTGAGATTCCCTGTAATCCCAAGTTAAAATTATTGTAACGAATTTCAAACACAATTACAAGATTTCTCCGGGACACTGTGTGTTTTTCTTCTGTACACTGATCTGCTGTTTCGCACCTGCTTTCCCTATAGTATGAAAAAAGAGCACAATCCCCCCAAGGGGCGATAGCGCCCTTTTTACCTCCATCCTCACGCCTTATCATAAAAAACAAAGCTGCCCGCATCCCGGACAGCTCTGCTGAAATATCTTATTTCGTATTACGATTGATATATTTGTTTCTGTGCTTGGAAAGCACGATCTTTTGTGCGCCGTATACACTGAAGTAACCGGAGAAGGTGTAACTCAGTGCAATAGCCAGCAGATAATAAGCCATACCCTCTGCGCCGAAGAGCTCCAGACAAAGCATCAAGGCTGAGATCGGACAGTTAGTGATACCACAGAAAAGGGACGCCATACCAACAGCCGCGCAGATGGCCGGGCTCATACCCACGATGGATGCGAATGTACATCCGAAGGTTGCGCCTACGAAAAGTGACGGTACGATCTCACCGCCCTTAAAGCCGGCGCCCAGGGTCATTCCCGTAAAGAGAATCTTCAAAAGGAAGGCAAAGGTTGGCACATTTCCCTCGATTGCCTCCTCGATGATCGGCATACCGGCACCATTGTACATCATAGAACCGCAAAGCTTGGTCGCGCATACTACCAGAAGACCGCCGACAAATACGCGCAGATACTGATTTTTAATCAGCCTTCTGTAAAGGTGTGCGCTCTTATGCATCGTCGTACAGAAAAGAATACTGACCAGGGCACTTAAGACGGCCAGGGCACCGCAGAGCACTGCCGTACGCAATGTGAAATCCGGAATAATATCAATCGCAAAAGCATCCGCTTCCACACCCAGAAGTCCTGCGACATTCTGCGCGATCAAAGCCGAGAATACGCAGGGAACCAATGACCCGTAATAGAGCACACCGACACTGGCAATTTCCATGGACAAAAAGGCTGCTGCGATCGGCGTACCGAACAATGCAGCAAATGCGGAGGACATACCGCACATGGTCATGATCTTTACATCACTTTCATTGAAGTGAAATCTTTCACCCAGGTTCTGACCGATACAGCCACCGATCTGCAGGGCAGCTCCCTCTCGACCGGAGGAACCGCCGAATAAATGCGTGATAGCCGTTGCTACAAAAATCAATGGCGCCATCACGATCGGCAAATGATCATTCTGATTAATGGACATCAGTACCAGGTTCGTACCCTTGTCGTTATCATTTTTGCCCAGGTGATACAGAAATGCGATAGCCAGACCGCCGAAGGGCAAGCCGTAGATCAGCTGCGGATACTCCCCGCGCAGCTCTGTCACATAGGTCAGAGCATAAGAGAACGCGGTTCCCGCACATCCCACGATAATACCGATGATCGCGCTGAGCACGATCCATTTGATCATAAATAAAAGATTATAGACGATCGGGTTTTTGTTCGGAATATTGGTGATGACATCCCAGATGGTCTCATAGGTCATATCATCCTCTTCTTCCGCTTTCGGCTCCTCTTCGCTTTCCAGCACTACCTCCACAATGGTCTTGGCTGTGTTCACCACACCTTCCTGCAAAAGACCCAGGGAGCGCAGCACTGCATGAACCTGCTCCTTTTCATCCAGCGTCGACACCTTTTCCGAGGTAATTGCCTGCCTCTCCGAAGAAATTTCTCCGGAATCTTCTCCCATGCCGGCCGTCTGACTTACAGCATTGCCCTCCATCTCAGCCCGCATGCTATCTTCTAAGGGATTTCCCTGCTGCTCGTCTGTGATATCTGCAATCAATTCCTTTTTTCCCTGCTCGTAGTTTTTCTCAATACGCGCCTTGACTGCATCCACGTCCACATATTCATCAACGACATCCTCTACCACAAGCTCTTTCGCCATATTTTCTGCGATCAGCTCCTTCAGAGATTTGCCAAGCTGCGCATGCGATACCAGGATTTCGGCAGCAACCACATTCTCTTCAATGAGTTCCTGCAAGGTTTTGTCCATGACCGATCTTTCTGCACTTACCTTTTCCGTATCATTATTTTTTTCATTTCTGACACAATCTCCTATGTCGTCAGCTAAATTTCTGGATTTCTCTTCTTCCATTGTTTTTTCCTTATTTCATTTCTTTTCTTAAGCTTTCAGGTGGCTTTCCGGCATCCTTGCCCTGGCATGACAGCGCAGCAATACGCTGTTACCTAACAGGATCAAGGCACTTCTCCAGCCATTATTCGTTACATTTATTTACTCACTTATTATCCTTTCTTAAATCAACCGGGCAAATACGCCAACTGCTTTTCGCGAAAGCAATCTGTGAATTTATTTAGGAAAGGATACACTAACACCGGTCCGCCAAACCGTGTTAAGATAAAACCCAAGAACATTATACAACACTTATCATCCGGGGGAAAATATGAAATATAAATCTTTATCCGATTATCTGAAAGAAACTTTTGGAACAAAAGTATATAAAATCTCCCTGCAAAGCGGCTGCAGCTGCCCCAACAGAGACGGCAGCATCGGCTACGGTGGCTGTAGCTTCTGCTCCGAAGGCGGCTCCGGTGACTTCGCTGCTCCGCTCCTTCCCATTGATGAGCAGATTTCCCTTGCCAAGGCCCGTGTAGATCAAAAGTTTTCATCAAAGATTGCGCCGGAAGACCGGCGATATATCGCCTACTTCCAATCCTACACCAACACCTACGGTGATCTGGAAAAACTATATCAGCTTTATCATCAAACCCTGCAGCACCCCGAAATCGTCGGTCTGTCCATTGGCACCCGCCCCGACTGCCTGCCACCGGACATCCTGGACATGCTCAGCCGCCTGAAACGGGGGACGGTCCTTTGTCCCGGGCCTTATCCGCAATCCGTGGGACGGGGGACTGTCCCCCGTCCCAACTCTAAACCCATCTGGGTGGAACTCGGTCTGCAGACAATCCACGAAAAAACAGCCGCGGCAATCCACCGCGGCTACTCACTGGATGTGTTTACCAAAGCCTATCATGAGCTGCGTGCCCGGGGCATTACCGTGATCGTGCATGTCATCCTCGGTCTCCCGGGCGAAAGCCGTGAGGACATACTGGAAACAATCCGCTTTCTCTCCTCGCTCACACCCACACTGGAGGGCATCAAGCTGCAGCTGCTCCATGTGCTGAAAGGAACTGCTTTGGCAGCAGAATACGAAGCAAATCCCTTCCGCATTTTTACACTGGAAGAATACTGTGACCTCGTCGTCGACTGCCTTAAGCTTCTTCCGGAGGAAACTGTGGTTCACCGTATTACCGGTGACGGACCCAAAAATCTCCTGATCGCACCAAAGTGGAGCGGAAACAAAAAAGTAGTGCTGAACACCTTGCAGAAAGCAATAAGAGAAGCTTAGTTATGCCGCATTGTAAACTTGTTTTATTTTTAGGTTGACAATCAAGCATGATACTGCTACACTAGCTCCTGTCAGTAAAGCAGCTGACAAGGAGGATTATACTAATGAACGCAACTACAAGTAACACAACTACAATGAGTACCGACACTACAAAAATGAAAACCCGCGACCTGGCTTACATCGCTGTATTTGCCGTACTCATGGCCATTTGTTCCTGGATTTCCATTCCGCTGACCATTCCGGTCACCCTGCAGACCTTCGGCGTATTCCTGGCCTGCATCGTCCTTGGCGGCAAACGGGGTACACTTTCTATCATTGTCTTTATCCTGCTCGGAGCCATCGGCATCCCGGTATTCTCCGGATTTACCGGCGGTATCGGTGTACTCTTGGGCAACACAGGCGGATATATCATCGGCTTTATCTGCTCCGCACTGATCATGTGGCTCTTTGAAAAGCTCTTCAAAGGTGCACTCTGGGCAACGATTGCCTCTATGATTCTGGGACTCATCGCCTGTTATGCAGTCGGTACCATCTGGTTTATGATTGTCTACGCAAAAGCAGCCGGCGCTGTTGCACTTGCAAGCGTCCTTGGCTGGTGTGTTATCCCATTTATCATTCCTGATGCTGTAAAAATTGCTTTGGCACTGATCATTGGAAATCGCTTAAACAAGGCGCTGGCAAAGGCCGGATTGCTGTAATAAGGAAATATGATGTTACTCAAAAATGAAAAACAATCAGATACCTTCTTCAAACTACGGGCACATCACGGGATGTGCCTGCACTACTATCAGGGTAAGGGATACAGCTCCAAATTTACGGAAAATATGACAGCTGTGCTCTCTTACCTGCAGACAAATAATCCCATGGTCACCATTATAGATCAGGCCGACCACGTCTGCGCCAAATGTCCGAACCTCCTCTTCGGCAAATGCAGCAGCATCGACAAGGTCTCACACTATGACCGTAAAACCCTGGATGCCGCCGGCATTGAAGCCGGTACAAAAATGACCTGGCAGGAATACCATACGCTCGTAGAGGAAAAAATCCTGCGCACCGGCATGCGTGAAAAAATTTGCGGCGACTGCCGCTGGAACGAACTCTGCCAATAATCTGAAAGCCGGACCGGTTGAACGATCCGTTTGAATGAAGTTTGATTGCCTTCACATATTTCCGATAAACTCGCAAACGATTCGTTTTTTGCTTGTTAAAAGCTTTTTGCTCCTTAAAAGATAAAGGCTCCCAAAATGGGAGCCTTTATCATCGGAAATTATGTTTATTTTTATTGTTTTTCTTTCGAAAGCACTTGCACTCCGAAAGCTTTTCAGGAAGCCTATTATGCTTCTTTGGCTTTCAGATCTGACACTGCTTTTTCCACGTTCAATCTGGTCAGAATCAAGGTGATCAGAAGATTAAAGATCATCGGCATCCACAGATACATCACATGCAACATATTCATACAGGAAACAGACTGCTCTGCCGCACCGCCTACATAGCCGCTGAAAGCCAGAAGCCAGCCGGCCAGTGCAGTACCGATACCGCCACCAACCTTTGTACCAAAAGATGTACAGGAGTACATTGTACCATCCACACGCTTACCTGTTCTCAGATAAGTATATTCTGAACATGTAGCGATCAAGGCATTCATATCACCCTGCAGAGGACTCATACCAATCGCAGCAATCGCTGTACATGCCAGCATCAGCGGGACACTTCCCATATAACCTGCCGCAACTACACCAAGTCTTCCCAGTGTACCAATGGTATAACCATATTTGTTCAGCTTATACATACCGCCGAATTTCGCCACCAGTGTCGGTGTGCAAAGAAGTCCCAGAATCATAGGAATGTTAATGGCCCATGAGAATACACCCAGAAGGTTTGCATTTTTCAATACATAGGTCATGAAGTAAATACCCATGTTCAGTGTTGCGGAATAAATCTGCATCAGCAGGTAAGAGCCGCAGATCATCAGATAATACTTATTATGAACCAGCAATTTGAATGCATCGATCAGACTATACTTCTCTTCTGCCTCTTTGACAGGCTCACCTTCCGCCAGTTCTTCCGGTGAAAGCTCTTTTACAGACATAACAGAAAGCGTATTAGAAATCACACCAACGATTGCGTAAATGATCGCTACCGTTCTCCAGGCTGCTGCACCGCCGCCAAACATAGCTACGAAACCAACTGTAATAGTCTGGATCAGCATACTTGTACCAAAGGCAAACATGAAACGAATGGATCCCATCTGCACACGCTCATGATTATTCTTTGTAATCAGGGCTGTCAGCGCAGAATAAGCAATATTATTTGCTGTATAGAATCCTGCGTTCAATACTGTGTATGCGATAAAGAACCATGCATACTGTGCAAAGGAACTGATATCTGCCGGAATGCAGAAAATTGCCACCAGGCAAACCGCACATCCGAAATAGCCGTAGAGCATCCAGGGACGCGCTTTACCCATTTTGGAATTCGTTTTATCGATCATTGCGCCAAAGAAAATATCGCTGACTCCATCAAAAAGCTTGGAAACCGCAATCAATGTACCTACAATACCTGCATTCAATCCAACTGTATCTGTCAGGAAAATCATGACAAATGCAGAAAGCAGCGCATATACTACATTACCGGCGATATCGCCTGAACCATAACCAATCTTGTTATACCATTTCAAATATTTCTTTTCTTCCATGTTCTTTCTCCCAATTATCTATCTTCGCCTGCGGAAGATAGAGCAAATCCTCCGACATTCTTGTCTCAGTTTATCCGAGCGTAAAATGCCCTTCCGCAGCCTTCCTTTTTATCGATTATTTCTACTGACCAAACTAATTTCCCGGTAAGGATACTCGCAATGGGGCTATGCTTTCCTTTTTCAAAGCAGAAAACACTTTTCCTCCTGCGTGTCAAAAAATCCCTCTACCGGACAGCGGAATTTTTCCCGGATTAGATCAGGCATGGTAAAATCGTCATCTCATAAGTAAATCTTTCTTCGTCAAATCTATACTTCTCCGGCAGGCGCGGTCCGCAGCTGTTGGAGCCGATACCATTCTGCTTATAATCCAGATTCAGAACGGTACTGCCGCTTGGCTGCAGTTCATAGTTATGCGCTTTTTCTGTCAGCTCTTCCTGTGTATAAACCGAAACATTGAAAGAGAAGTGCTCCTTGTTATATGCAGTTAAAGTAATTTCTGAGCCACTCACTTTAACGAAATCGCAATCTGCATGACTTCCGTTTTCCTGTGGTTTGATATAATCCTCATGCATATCTTTCACTGCCGCTTCAAAGAGCCCATGCCTTGCAGCGCGGCATTTATCCGCATAGCTTTCCTCCGGACCAAGACCATAATAAGTGACCTGATTCATTGTCTCCGGCAGGAAAAGGCGCAGACCAAACCTTGGCAGCTCCGGGAAATCCATATCTCTGACTACATCCATCTTTACAGAAATCTGACCACCATTATCAACTTTCCAGACAGTATTCATGGTCATCATTTTCTGTACAGTTATGCCAGCCATTGACATTTTGCTGGAAATTTCCAGATAGGTATCTGTTAATGTATAATTTGTCACATATGCCCTGGATACCGCCCGGTCATACATAGCCTTAAACCAGTCATTTTTCAGATACATATCATTATCTGTCGGCGCTCTCCAGACATTGATTTCCATCGGTCTGTCCAGAAGATTTTTGCCTGCAAGATTCAACTGCTCAAAGGTGCCGTAGAGCTTACTATAGGTATAAGTAAAGCCTTCACCCAGTACGATCAGCTGCTTTTCATTCTCTTCCACGAGAATCTCCGCCCTCTGCTCTGCCGCAGCTGCATGTTCAGCTGCCATATCCGCCACAATCTGATTTGCACTATCTTCATTTTTCAGAGTGATTTCATCAAATCCCAGGAAATCTCCCTGTTTTCTGAATGCCTCCTCTTTCTTTAAAGCGTAAACAATCTTCAAGTAAGTACGGCCTTTTTTCGGAACATCAATCGGAAGTGTAAGCTTCCCTACTTTATAAGGAAGAATATCCGGAATCAGTTCCTCCTCTATTTTTCCTGCAGAAGTAACTTTTCCGTCACAATTCACTTCGAAATAAATATCTGTGTACTCTTTCAGATTCACATAATTCATTTCATTCTTTAATGTCAGGACACCTGTCTCCTGATCATAAGAAAGCACTCTGCCCGGTCTGTGTACATTTTTAAATTCCAGCAATCCTTTATGAGGGGTGCGATCCGGATATACGAGTCCGTCCATACAGAAGTTACTGTCCTGCGGATACTCGCCATGATCACCGCCGTAATAATAGATAGCCTTTCCATCTTCTGTCAGACCTTTATAAATAGCATGATCACACCATTCCCAGACGAAACCGCCGCACATACAATCATACTGATCAATCAATTGGAAATAATCCTCATAATCACCGGCGCCGTTTCCCATGGAATGACAATACTCACACATCAGATATGGCTTATCGGGCTCGGAATTGATATAGTCCATTACCTGCTCAAAAGGCGGATACATACGACTATAAAGATCAATATTGGAATAATCGTATTTTCTCTTTCTGCCTCTGTAATATGCACTTTCATAATGGGTCATACGGCTTGGATCGTACCGCTTAGTCCATGCCAATGCCTTCTCAAAGGTACATCCGTAACCACCTTCGTTACCCATAGACCAAACCACAACACAAGGACGATTTTTATCCCTTTCCACCAGTTTTTTCGTTCTGTCTAATGTAGCCTCGTCAAAGTCCGGATTATCCGAAATCAGTTCATTCCATCTGCCGGCTCTTTCCTCATCTGTATCATTGGAATAGCAGAGCATCCATGGACCATGACTCTCGTTATCCGCCTCATCAATGACAAAAAATCCGTACTCATCACACATCTGATAAAACATCGGCGCATTCGGATAGTGACTTGTTCTGATGGCATTAAAGTTATGCTGCTTGATCATCTGCAGGTCTTTCTTCATCTGTTCTACACTGATAACAAAACCTGTCTTCGGATCAGAATCATGACGATTCACACCACGGAATTTAATCGGATTCCCATTGATATAGATAATATTATTTTCGATATGAATCTCACGAATTCCGATTTTTTCCAGGATCACCTCATTTTTCGTCTCCAGAATCAAGGTGTACAGATATGGCTGCTCACTGTTCCATAATTTGGGATTAGTAATTTCGAAAGACGTATCTCCCTGGAATACAAACTCTGTCAGCTGCTTGCCTTCCGTATCCGTCAATGTAGCTTTTACAGGAATCGTTTCGTCCAGATATTTGGTCCGAACACTGACCTTTGCGACATCTTTCTCAAGCTTTGTATTGATAAAATAATCGAATATACACTGCTCCGGCCTTTTCATCAGATAAACATCACGGAAAATGCCTGTCATACGGAATTTGTCCTGATCCTCCAGATAACTGCCATCGCACCATTTCAATACCAGCACAGCCAACACATTATCGCCTTCTCTGATGCAATCCGTTACATCAAATTCACTGAGTGCATGAGACACCTGGCTATAACCTACATATTTTCCATTCAGCCAAACGTAGAAACAGGAATCCACTCCTTCGAACTCGAGATAGACCTTCGGCGCTGCTTCCTCTTTCACATAGGAAAAATGATGTACATAGGTACCGCAAGGATTTTCCTGTGGAACGTATGGCGGATCTACAGGAAACGGATACCGAAAATTGGTATATTGATGCTGATCATATCCATAATTCTGCCATACACCCGGAACAGGGATCGTATCATAATCCTCTATATCAATATCTGTCTTATAGAAAGCTTCTGTCAGATCATAAATACTCTTATAATAGCGGAATTTCCAATCACCGTTCAGCATCTGGATTCGATCGGATTCTTCACGATGTTCTACTAATGTATGCATCGGTTTGGATGCCGGAATATAATAAGCTCTGTCAGGCATCGTATTCTCATGCAGCACATGAAGATCTTCGTAATAGTGTGGTACTATCATTGTCTTCCCCCTTTATGCATTTCCTTGAATCATCATTGTTTCTTCAGCCGGCTTTTTTATTTCTTTATGTTTCCTATTTTATAGTGCAATTTCCTATATATACATAAATTCAAATGTACAAAACATGCACAAAATGATACAATTTATGTGAAGAGCAATAAAATATATATACAGTTTCACTAATTTTTTTGTACTTTTGCAGACATAAATGGGGGTTTTTATGTATATCGATAGTGCATACTGGCATAACAGCCGATTAGACTTTAAAGACAAGCGCCATTCACTTTTTGTGGGCAGCTGTGGAACCTATCATCTCTTCACACGACCGGTCCTTCCGACACATCGTCCGAAAGGCCGGCTTGACTTTCAATTACTCTATGTAGCCTCAGGCAAGGCTCATTTCTACTTTAACGGCGTGGAAAAAATCGTTCCGGCCGGCAATATGGTCTTATACAGACCCCGCGAAGAACAGCGCTATTATTACTACGGCATCGATCACACGGAAGTTTACTGGGTACATTTCACCGGCAATAATGTCACAAATATTCTTCGAAAATACGGATTTAAAGATGGAGAACATGTCATTCATACCGGTGTATCTCTGGATTATAAGCGCATATTTATGATGATGATCCAGGAACTGAAGCTTTGTAAAACGGATTATGAGGAAATGCTGGTTTATCGTCTTCGTTCCCTGTTTATTATGATTCATCGTTTGGAAGATAAGACACCAAAAATAAAAAACGATTTTCTGGTGGATGAAATGGACAAAGCTGTTCGATATTTTCATGAGAACTATCACAAACAAATCAGCATTGAAGATTATGCCAATGAGCATGCCATGAGTGTCAGCTGGTTTATTCGTAACTTTAAAGAATATACTTCCACCACACCGACACAATATATCCTTTCTTTGCGGATCAGCAATGCACAAAGTTTGCTGGAGGGCACTTCTATGAATGTAGCTGAAGTTGCAAATATTGTAGGCTATGAAAATCCGCTATATTTCAGCCGCGTCTTCAAAAAAGCCGTGGGCATGTCTCCTTCTGACTTTCGAAAGCATCAGCTGCAGGAGAATCCTATATCCTAAAAGACAGCCTTATCGCACAGAAAAGGGGACGACCGCATAGCAGCCGCCCCCTTTTGAAGAAGAGCAATTTGTATCTAAAAATCAAGTTTTTTCCGAAATATTCCCCCGCAATTGCCGCGGGCATTCTATTATTTATATGAAAAAACTGATTCAGGTACCACCATTATTTCAAGTCGCTCTCCGGTAAAGGAAAACATTGTATGTAAACGATAAATCTCTCAAATGCCGCTTTCCCTTCCGGTGTCCGCTTAAATACGCCGGCATCTTCCAGCACACCACAGAATACTTTGCCTACTTCTGCTTTCAAAATATCTCCCACATTGTCTTTGTTTAATTCAGGATGATTTTTGCATACCTCTTTCGCCCACACAGCATGGGATGCCGTTTTTACATCTGCTTTCATGTCCAGATTATAAATAATCGCATTTTCCAATGCTTTCAATTCCTCTTTCAGACGCGCCGGTAGAACCGCAAGTCCCATCACTTCAATCAGACCGATATTTTCTTTTTTAATGTGATGTTTTTCAGCATGTGGATGGAAGACACCTAAGGGATTTCCTTCTGTAACGATATTATTACGAAGAACCAGGTCCATTTCATAAATTTCACCACGTCTTCTGGCAATCGGCGTAATGGTAGAATGTAATTCTCCCTCTGTTTTATTAAATATAAAGGCTTCTTCGTCCGTATAATTTCTCCAGCAGTTCAAAATATGAGCTGCTGCCTCTGCCATAAGGGCTTTATCTTTCCCTTGCAGCCGGATAACCGACATCGGCCATTTCACTATTCCGAAGGAGATACCTTCAAAACCTTTTATAGAAAAATTTTTCTCCACCTCTGCACGCGCCATAGCAAATTCATAATGACCGCCCTGATAATGATCATGACTCAATACACTCCCACCCACGATTGGCAGATCCGCATTGGAACCAATGAAATAATGGGGAAACAAAGTGATGAAATCCAGCAGATTTTCAAATGCGCTTTTGTCTATATGCATCGGTATATGTTCTTTATTAAAGACAATACAATGTTCGTTATAATAAACATACGGACTATACTGCATATAAAATTCTCTATCATGCAGGCAAATCGGAATGATTCTATGATTTTGTCTGGCCGGGTGATTTAAATGTCCGGCATAACCTTCGTTTTCAGCGCAAAGCAAACATTTCGGATAAGCTGATGATTTGACTTTTCCTGCCGCCGCAATTGCTTTGGGATCTTTTTCAGGTTTTGAAAGATTTATCGTAATGTCCAGGACACCGTATTCTGTCTCAACCGTCCACTTCTGATCCTTCTTAATTCGATCCCTACGGATGTAATTGGTATCTCCCGAAAACTGATAATACCAATCCGTTGCCTTTTCCGGGGATTCATCATAAGCTTGCTGAAAGATATCTGCAACTTCTGATGGTCTTGGTGTAAACAAACCAATCAATTTTGTATCCAGCAAATCGTAATAAGCAGCAGATTTCCCCTCGATCAAACCATTTTCATATGCATAATCACAAAGTCCGTTTAGGATTTCCTGTATCGGCGGCAGATTTTCTGCCTTTACATCTACAAGACCGTTAAATCCACTCATTCCCAAGGTTTCCAGAATACGATTGGCTGCCCAGACCTTGTCACTATCTTTTATCCATTCTTTATTTACAGCATACTCTACCAGTTCAGAGATTTTCCTTTCCATGTAGGATTCCTCACTTTTCCTGAAATTGTAATAACTTTTTATAATTGCAAAACACTTACAGAGGAAGCATCACATCATGCCTTGTATCCATTTGGATTCTTACTTTGCCAATGCCAAACATCATCACACATTTCCTGAATACCTTTTTCGGCAGTCCAACCAAGCTGCTCTTTGGCATAGGCAGGATCGGCCCAGAAAGCCGGCAGATCCCCTGCTCTTCTTTCTGCAAATTCATATGGCAATTCTTTTCCACAGGACTTAGAGAAGGCCTTGACCATCTCCAATACACTTGTTCCTTTACCCGTGCCGAGATTGCATACAAACAAACCACAATTTTCCTTAATTTTATTTAATGCAGCCACATGACCCTTCGCCAGATCTACCACGTGAATATAATCGCGCAGGCAGGTTCCATCCGGTGTATCATAATCATTTCCAAAGATATGAACCATATCCAGTTTTCCGACAGCCACCTTTGCCACATACGGCATCAAATTGTTTGGAATTCCTGTTGGATCTTCTCCGATTTCTCCACTTTCATGCGCACCCACAGGATTAAAATAGCGAAGCAAAACAGCATTGAAACCCGGCTGGGCTTTCACAGTATCCTTCAATATGTACTCAATCATTAATTTTGTGTTACCGTAAGGGCTGGATGCGCATCTGGATATTGGCGTTGCCTCATTATAAGGCACAGGCGCATCCGCCCCATATACGGTAGCTGAGGAAGAGAATATAAGGTTATGGATATTATGCTTTTCCATTGCTTTCAATAATGATAATGTACTATCCAGATTGTTTCTATAATATTCCACCGGGATCTGGCAGCTTTCACCTACAGCCTTCAATCCCGCAAAATGAATAATTGCATCTATCTCATAACGCTCAAAAAGCTTATCTGTCGCTTCATAATCTGTCAGATCAATCTGCTCAAAGGGAAAGTTCACGCCACAGAGTTTTCTGGTACGAATTACTGCTTCCATACAGGAATTCACGAAATTATCTGCTACGACAATGTCATATCCTGCTTTTACCAATTCAATACATGTATGTGAACCAATATAACCGGCTCCTCCGGTAACCAAAACCCTCATTTTTTCTCCTTTCTACACAAACTGCGCAAAATCACTTTTTTCTTTAAATTTTAATTATTTATCTTACCTCTTTATCTATCTCATTAAATCTATATATTGCATACACGTTTCAGGACATTTTTGGTCAAAACATAAATCTGCCACTGCCATAAGGATTATCACACAGCAGCTTAGCCAGAAATATGCTCGTCATTCTCGCTGCTGTGCAATAAATCCCGAAGAGATAAAGGAGGTCTTATGGACTTGTTTTAGATCAGATTACCTGCACACCGCCGGCTTCTCTGATATGTAATTTGTAACAGCTATCCGCTCCGAAAAGACGGTTCATTGCCGCACTATAGGAATCCGCAAGTTCATTAGGTACAAAAGCCTGAATCGTTCCGGCAAAGCCGCCTCCATGAACCCTGCAGGCACCTGCTTTTTTCAAAACACGTTCGCTTTCCATTAAACCAAGTGGAATTCCCTGCTCAGATGGTTTTCTGGTAGAATACAGATTCTGCAACAATCTGGCGGAAGAATTTCCCGACTCATTTACCAATTCGAGAAATCTACTGATATTTTTCTGATCTAATGCCTCTACTTCCATACTTACTCTAGCATTATCTGCATAATAATGAGCCGCTCGAAGTATTGCTCTGTCGGTACATGAAGAACGTAATTGCGGCAGATTCTCATAGAATTCTTCTTCCGCCACATCGCGCAGACACATTTTGCCAAACTGCGCTGCCACCAGATTCATTTCCGATGGAACAGACACATAATCATCTGTTAAGTCTGCATGACTTCCTTTGGTATCTGTGATAAATAAATGCAGGCCTTCCGTCTCGAAATCACAGCTATGTTTCTCAATAACCGGATTTGTCACGTTCGCAAAATCAATATACACAAAACCGCCCACAGAAGAAACCATCTGATCCATAAGACCGCTTTGCTTTCCGAAATACTGATTTTCCGTGAACTGACCCATCTTCGCAATTTCGACAGCTCCTGCTTTTCCATCGTTATAATGCCGATCAATAATCGTACCGATTAATACCTCAAAAGCTGCTGATGAAGACAAGCCGCTGCCGCCAAGTACATCCGAAGTAACAAAAGCATTAAATCCGCCGACTTCCACGCCCTGATTGATAAACTGGGCTGCCATACCTCTGACCAGCGCTGCGGTTGTACCTATTTCTTCCGAATGAATCGTCATATCAGATAGCTCGATATACTCCTCCGAATAGCCGGCGGATTGCAACCGGATCACCCGTTCCTCATGAAATGATACAACCGCAATCGCATCCAGATTAACAGCTGCTGCCAAAACACAACCATGCTGGTGATCTGTATGGTTACCGCAAATTTCGGTTCTGCCCGGTGCAGAAAAAATATTTACTGCTTCTGACCCGGGATATAATTGTTCAAACTTTTGAAGTGCCTGGATATATCTGTTTTTTTGTGATTCAAGTGACTCCTTGCCATACAGTTCAGAGAGAACCTGATTATATTTACCTTCATTTATATTTTTTATGAGCGCTGTCGTATTCATATTTCCCTCTTATGCTTATCGTTCCTTTGACTCATCTCTTGATATGTTTATATTAAAATTTAGTTCCTGCAAAGTCCACGCACGAAGTTGCTCAAAACATACAGAAAATGAGACAAAAGCATCCGGGAGAAAGAAAACTTTTATGATTAAATCCACTTACTCCCAAATGCTTTTCTACTCATGATACTAAGGATTTTTACCCTTTAAATTTAATAATATTTACAATGAGGTGCATGCTGATTTTCTGACACTTCATCAAACCAAATCAGATTTCTGGACGTTGTTTTATCAAACAACTGAATCAATCTGGACTGTGTTGTAAAATGCACCGTTGCTCCCATAGAGACATCTTCATTCAAATCAACCGTTGGAAGAACCATAACAATGTCATCCCCTTGACAATTTACGTGAAGATTTACCTCTGATCCAAGCATCTCTGAAACTTCCACTCTGCCTACCAGATTTCCTTCACCGATCGTAATATGCTGTGGTCTGATTCCGCAAACTATTTCGCAAGGTTCCTGATTCTTCTCTTGCAATGCTTTTTGCTGAAAATCATTTAATTTGTACCTTGTACCTTTTATATTTGCATAATAGACACCGTTTTCTTTGTCCAGAGTACAGTCATCAAAGAAATTCATCACCGGCATACCAATAAAGCCTGCCACAAACAGATTAACCGGTCGATCATATAAATCTTGTGGCGTACCAATCTGATTCACATATCCATCTTTCATTATGACAATCCTGTCTCCCAAAGTCATAGCTTCAGTTTGATCATGGGTAACATACATAAAGGTCGTATTAATTCGTTTTCTCAATTTAATAATTTCCGCACGCATCTGATTGCGCAGCTTTGCATCCAGATTAGAAAGCGGTTCATCCATCAGGAAAACCTTTGGGTCACGAACCATCGCACGACCTATTGCCACTCGTTGTCTCTGACCACCGGAAAGCGCTTTTGGTTTCCTTTCCAGATATTGCGTAATATCCAGAATTTCTGCCACCTCACGTACCTTCTTATCAATTTCATCCTTTGGAACTTTTTTTAACTTTAAAGCAAAAGCCATATTATCATATACTGTCATGTGCGGATACAATGCATAATTCTGGAAAACCATGGCAATATCACGATCTTTAGGAGCGATATCATTTACTAATTTTCCGTCAATATATAACTCTCCAGCAGTGATATCTTCCAACCCTGCAACCATTCGCAGGGAAGTAGACTTCCCACATCCGGATGGACCTACCAAAACAATAAATTCTTTATCCTCGATATGGAGATTAAAATCATACACTGATGGATTCTTTGCACCAGGATATACCTTTTTCATCCCCTTAATTGTTACTTCAGACATATATCACTTTTTCCTTTCCTTCTACATGAAATCAAGAATAACTTTGCACCAAAATCATATATTTGCATTTCTCATTCTCACTTGATTACTTGACAGATCCTGTAATACCTTCCACAAAATTTTTCTGTAATGCGAAAAATACAATAGCTGTAGGAATTGTTGTAATCAAAACTGCCAGCATAAGCATTCCATAATCTGTTTTATATCCCGAAGTCAGATTAGAAATCATCATTGGCATGGTTTGTGTCGATGTATCCGACATAATAACTTTTGCCCATAAAAAATTATTCCAGGAATTCATAAAAGTCACAACGCCAGCCGCTGCAAAGACAGATTTCATACTTGGTATGTACATTTTAAGAAATATACCGATTTCAGAAAGACCATCGATTCGTGCCGCCTCGATCATCGATACCGGAAAGGCTTTTGCATTTGTTCGAAACATCATGATCAGCAATGGTGTAGCCAGTGACGGAAGCATAAATCCAAGTACTGTATTCAGCAAGCCCAATTTGGAATACATACGGAACAAAGGAACCATTAAAGCCACAAAAGGAATCATCATGGTCATCAATACAATCGCATATACTTTTTCTTTTCCTTTACTCTTATAAATTTCAAAGCCATATCCTGCCAGCGAACTGACAATCAAGGCAAAAACCGTTACTGCAATTGTATATTTACAGGAATTCCAGAAATTCTCCCACAATGGCTGCTGTGATACTAAGGTCTTATAATTTTCAATCAAATAAGTACCAAAGGTTAATTTTCCGCCTATGACATCCACACTTTTATTTGTTGCAGCGACAACCATCCAGAAAATAGGAAAAATTGAAATAAACGATACAAGTATCAGTACCAGATACATCAAAAATGTCTTGATCTTTTTACTCATTATCATCACCTACTTTCATCTGAACAAAGGCCAGAATAGCAACCATAATCAAAATGATAAAGGACATCGCAGAAGTATATCCAAAATTCGGGACCCCCTTGAAGGCCGTATTATAAATATAATGTGACATTGTAATAGACGCATTTCCGGGACCGCCGGCTGTCAGGTTCATTGATTCATCAAAAAGCTGAAGCGTACCATTCGTTGACATGATTGCTGTCATTAATACTGTCGGTTTTAAAAGCGGTAATGTAATATGGAAAAATGTCTGGATTGAACTTGCTCCATCAACTTTTGCAGCTTCATAAACCGAAGAATCTATATTCTGCAAGGCCGCCAGATAAAAAACCATATTATATCCTGTCCATCTCCAGACCAATGCAATGATAATCACAATCTTTGCACTGGTAGGATTTGCCAGAAAATTATAGGCCTCGCTCAATATTCCTAGCTTCACCAACAGCATATTAATAAAACCATCTGTTGCAAACAATGATCGGAATACGATCGCATACGCCACCAAAGATGTAGCACAGGGCAAAAATATACATGTTCTGAATACGCCTCTGAATTTCAAATGTCCATTATTCAATGCACTAGCTAAAATCAGTGCAAGAATCAGCATTACAGGCACCTGTATTATCAAATAAAACAAGCAGTTTTTAATTGATTGTACAAAAACATCATCCTGAAATGCTCTGAGATAATTGCTTAAGCCGGCAAAGGTAAGCTGCGTACCGGTTCCTGTTTTCAGGGACGAAATAAACGCATTTACCATAGGATATAAATTAAAGCAAGTAATCAATATCATAGCCGGAATCAGGAACCCCCATCCCGTGAGGTTTAACCTTTGTTTTTTTCCCATGCTTTTACTATTCATACGATCACCACTCTTTCTTATTTCCGAGTATCATTATTGTCTCATATTGAACTCTACAGTCTGCTGTGCTGTCTCCAATTCAGAATCAATATCAGCACCCCCCAGCACATTGCCAACTACGGTAGCCAAAGCAGTATTAGCCTCGGTATAGTATACGCCCAGGTCCACTGTCGGTACTTTAGATGCAAAATCTGCTATCAAACCATATACTGCCTGTCCACCATAATATTCCTGCGGTTCGGCATATACTTCGCTATCACTTGCCGGCAGCCATGTAGATATAGCACCTGCACCGGGAAGAATGGTATCGTACAATTCTGTACTACCTGCAAAAGTAGTTCCCAGAAAATCTGTTGCCAAATCTACATTTTTACAATTAGATGTAATTGCCCAGGTGGATCCTCCCTGATTCGTATAGTTCGTTGCACCATCAACCCCCGGCAGAGATGGGATATTAGTAATATTCCATTTTCCTGCAAGATCCTCCGCGCTTTCCAGCTGAACCATAATCCAGCAGCCATTGATAACACCTGCTGTTTTTCCGCTGGTAAATGTAGCTACATACTCATCCCAGCTATTTCGTACATCCATTACATGGGTATCTGCCATTTCTTTGTAAATCTCCAGGCACTGCTTCAATTCTGCATTTCCTGCTATATTTGGTGTTCCATCTTCGTTCCATGTACTCTTTCCTGCAGATTGCATCATCTGATAAATCATATCTGATCCGCCCGTCTGTACTGAAAGCAACGAGTAGCCTGTTTTTTCATAAACATCTTTGCCGATTTCTATGAAACGATTCCAATCAATGTCTGTCAGATCATCGATGGTATAGCCTGCCTCATCCAAAATGTCCGTTCTGTAGATAGCCACTTCTGCTCCATTATCAAAAGGCACACCATAATTCTTTCCATCCACAACAGATGCAGAAAGTTTACCTTCTGCAAACTCCGAAAAATCAATACCGCAGTCCGTAATATCCTGGAACAAATCATCATATATCGTTACATATTTCTGGAATGCGTAATCCTGCATGAGACATATATCAGGCAGCTGCGAATAATCACCCGAACCGATAATGGTGCCCAGTTTTGTCTGCAGGTCATCCCAGGTGATCTCTACTGTTTCCAATTTAAAATCCGGATTCTTTTCCTGATATATTTTGGCCGCTTCATCCATCGCATATAAATTAAACTGCGAATCCCAGGCCCATACAGTCAATGTATTTTCATCCGTTGCTGCACCCGTATCACTTCCTGCCGATTCGCTGTTTCCGCATCCGGAAAGGCAAAGCATTGTCGTCGCAAGTGTAATTGCTACCATTTTTTTTACAAGCTTTTTCATTGAACATCCTCCTTCTTTTTTTGTGAAATTTGCCCATTATCAAAGACTTTTCATGCGTCTTTTTATAAATTTTAACAATTCATACTTTTTCTTTGTTTTCAAATTCGCTCCAAACATTTTCATTTCCGCTACACCAACTATTTCGTCTCAAAAAACTCTTTTCCTGTTCCCTGAGACTGATCCATAAGCGGATGAAAAATCCAACAGATCTTCCACCGGATGTCTGGCAAAGAAAGAGGCTTCCGGTAACAATGACCGAAAGCCTCTGGTTTGGAAGAAAGCCCACTATAAAATGGTACTTAATATAGGACTGCTATTTAATTATTAATTATCTTTTTTCCATTGATATGGGGTACAACCTTTTTGATTTTTAAAATTCCTGTAAAATGTCGTAATAGACTTATATCCCACCATACCGGAAATCATCTCCACTGAATAATTTGTTGTTTGTAATAACTCACAGGCCTTTCCAATTCGATAATTATTGATATATTCTAACGGCGTCATATGCAAAATTTTTCCAAAAACATCTCTATAATATGATTCGCTGACATGGCAAAGCTTCGCAAGTGTTGAAATTCTTATTTCTTCCTTATAATGATCTATAATATACTGCATAGATGGCAGAATATAATCAAATTCATCTCTTCGATTCTTCTCGTTTTCGATTTCTTCCATTTTCATAAAATCTCTGAGAATATACACTAACAGCACCTGCAAAACCCCCAATGAATTTTCCTTATACATCGGTTCTCTGTTTTGCAGTTCACCAAACAGTAATCGTATAGACAGCCCCATCTGAGGTTTTTCCAGATAGCCGAAAACATGAATTCTATCTTTTGTATCCTTACGCATTTTTTCAAAAACGTTCTTATTTTCAGGATACAAAAGTTCTCCCACCGCAATTTCATCAATCAGTACATATTCCCAGATTGTATCCGTTTCCTGATCAGGCATAATTGTATATTCATCTTCTGACAAAATTACAACAAATATTCCCGGACTATATAATGCTGAAAATTCTTTAGATATGATCCGGCCCCTACCGCTTTTTACTCTGACAATTGTCATATACTGCTGTCTTCCGGTATAAATAACGTTTTTTTTATCCTTGTAACTTGTTTTTATAACTTCATAGCCACAAATATATTCTCTCGACCGATTCTGTAACTTCTTGCTCAAATCAAATACCTAACCTTTCGTTTTCTCATTCAAAAATATCCGCATAAATATTTGATTTATGTATGAATGTTACCCTTCTCTTTTTTTATTTTCAATATCTGCAAAACAGCAGAATCGATTTCGCAAAAAAATTCATCGAAAATGAAACTCAAAATATTTTCACAAAAAAAGATCAACTGACATTCTTATCAGCTGACCGTTTATATTATCTCTTTCTCCTCAAGATAGTTTTTATTGATCTGTTCAGAGCATTTTTATACCGTGGATCTATATTAAAAAAGTGGACACGATATATAACTACTCGTTACAATAAAATA